>Ga0099823_1000026_pt1 | contig 73134 bp, 72 predicted proteins | sample CowpearedBW_FD_76831 | JGI IMG/M metagenome (GOLD analysis project Ga0099823, IMG submission 76831) | Root nodule microbial communities of legume samples collected from California, USA - Cow pea red BW | ecosystem: Host-associated > Plants > Roots > Nodule | place: USA: California | collected...
ATCGCCGATCAGTTGCTCGCGCAGACTGGGCTGTCGCGGCTGTACGAGCGCTCCGACGCGAACGTGCGCACGCTCGAGGGCATGGACGCCGTGACCGGCTGGCTGCGCGGCGAGGGAGAGACCGAGCTCGTGATCTCGGAGAACCGCTGGAAGCTGAGCCTGGACGTGGCCGAGGGTCACAAGACCGGCTACTACCTCGACCAGCGCGACAACCGCCGCAAGTTCGCCGAGGTGGTGCGGCAATACGGCTGCCGCTCGGTGCTGAACTGCTTCAGCTACACGGGCGGGTTCTCGGTCGCGGCGCTGGCGGGCGGCGCGACGGAAGTCATCAGCGTCGACTCCTCGGGCCCGGCGCTGGCGCGCGCGACGGCGCACGTGGCGCTCAATGGCTTCGATCCGGCGCATCACACGGCGCTGGATGCGGACGTGAATCACACGCTGCGCGACCTGCTGAAGCAGGGGCGTCAATTCGATGCGATCGTGCTGGACCCGCCGAAGTTCGCGCCGACGGCGGCCCACGCGGAGCGCGCCGCGCGCGCCTACAAGGACATCAACCGGCTGGGCCTGATGCTGCTCAAGCCGGGCGGGCTGCTGTTCACGTTCTCGTGCTCGGGCGGCGTGGGGCCGGAGCTGTTCCACAAGATCGTCGCGGGCGCCGGCATCGACGCGGGCACGGATGGCTTGATCCTGGATCGCGTCGGCGCGACGCCGGATCATCCGCAGACGATCTACTTCCCCGAGGGCGAGTACCTCAAGGGCCTGCTCATCCTCAAGCGCTGACGGCGCAGTCATCCGCTCTCCCCCTCGCGGGGGCGAGGGAGTTCATGGCGGCAGCGGCGGGGACTGCCCTCAGGGGCGTGCCGCCGGCAGGGCCAGGCGCGGCTCGAACTTCGCGCGCTTGACGCTGAAGAAGGCCTTCACGTTGCGGACGTTGGCATGCTGCGTGAACAGCCGCTGCACCAGCGCGTGATACGCCGGCATGTCCGGCACCTGCAGCACCAGCACGAAGTCCGGCCCGGGCGCGACGCGCCAGCATTGCTGCACCTCGGGCGCCGCGATGGCGAGGGCCTCGAAGGCATCGAGGTGCTCGGCGCCCTGCCGGTCGAGGGTGATCTCCACCAGCGCCGACAGTCCCGCGCCGAGCTTCTCCGGCGAGAGGATGGCGACCTGTTTCTCGATGACGCCGGTCTCGACGAGCCGCCGGACGCGGCGCAGGCAGGTCGCTGGCGACACATGCGCGCGTTCGGCCAGAGCCTGGTTGGACAGCGAAGCGTCTTGCTGCAGCAGGTCCAGCACCCGCAAGTCGACGGCGTCTAGGGTGACAGAAGATTCCACGGAATGTCAAACGGTGAAAGGATATGCCTGGTTCATCAAACGATGATGGATTCTTTCACTATTCGCAAAACGTTGAAAGCAACTGACTCCAAGACCTGCCTAGCATCCCGCCATTCGCAAATTCATCCGGGCATCCGGGGAGACCATCATGTGCGGCATCGTCGGCGCAGTCAGCCAGAAAGACATCGTTCCCATCCTGATCGAGGGCCTGAAGCGGCTCGAGTACCGCGGCTATGACTCTTGCGGTGTCGCGGTGCACCAGGACGGCCAACTGCGCCGGGCGCGCAGCACCTCGCGAGTGTCGGAGCTGCAGACGCTGGCCGGCCAGGACGGCGTGGCGGCGGGCACGGGCATCGCGCACACGCGCTGGGCGACGCACGGCGCGCCGGCGGTGCACAACGCGCATCCGCATTTCTCGCACGGACCGGGTGCCGAGGCGCATCTGCAGCCGGGCCGCATCGCGCTGGTCCACAACGGCATCATCGAGAACCACGATGAACTGCGTGCCGAACTGAAGTCGCGCGGCTACGTCTTCCACAGCCAGACCGACACCGAGGTCATCGCGCACCTGGTCGACTTCCACTACCACGGCGACCTGCTGGAGGCGGTGCAGACGGCGGTGGGCCAGCTGCGCGGCGCGTACGCGATCGCGGTGTTCCACAAGGACGAGCCGCACCGCGTGGTTGGTGCGCGCGAGGGCTCGCCGCTGGTGCTGGGGGTGGGCGTCGACGCGCATGCGGGGGCGAATTTCCTGGCCTCGGATGCGATGGCGCTGGCTGGCGTGACGGACCAGATCGTCTATCTGGAAGAGGGCGACGTCGTCGACCTGCAGCTGGGCCGTTACTGGATCAGCAACAAGGATGCGGCGACGGGCCGCTTCGTCACGGTCGAGCGCGAGGTGCGGACCGTGCAGGCGCACAGCGGCGCGGCGGAACTGGGGCCGTACCGGCATTACATGCAGAAGGAGATCTTCGAGCAGCCGGTGGCGATCGCCAACACGCTGGACGCGGTGACGGGCATCAGTCCGGAGCTGTTCGGCGATGGCGCGTACCGGATCTTCAAGGAGGTGGATTCGGTGCTGATCCTGGCGTGCGGGACCAGCTACTACGCGGGCTCGACGGCGAAGTACTGGCTCGAGAGCATCGCGAAGATCCCCACCAGCGTGGAGATCGCGAGCGAATACCGCTATCGCGACAGCGTGCCGAATCCGCGCACGCTGGTGGTGACGATCAGCCAGAGCGGCGAGACGGCGGACACGCTGGCGGCGCTCAAGCATGCGCGCTCGCTGGGGATGAAGCACACGCTGACGGTGTGCAACGTGCCGACGAGCGCGATGGTGCGGGAATGCGCGCTGGCCTACATCACGCGGGCGGGCGCGGAGATCGGCGTGGCGTCGACGAAGGCGTTCACGACGCAGCTGGTGGGGCTGTTCCTGCTGACGCTGGCGCTGGCGCAGACGCGCGGGCATCTGAGCGAGGCGCAGGAGGCGGAGCACCTGAAGGCGCTGCGTCACCTGCCGGTGGCGGTGCAGGGCGTGCTGGCGCTGGAGCCGCAGGTGATTGCGTGGAGCGAGGAATTCGCGCGCAAGGAGAACGCGCTGTTCCTGGGCCGCGGGCTGCATTACCCGATTGCGCTGGAAGGGGCGCTGAAGCTCAAGGAGATCAGCTACATCCACGCGGAGGCGTATCCGGCGGGTGAGTTGAAGCACGGCCCGCTGGCGCTGGTGACGGCGCAGATGCCGGTGGTGACGGTGGCGCCGAACGACACGCTGCTGGAAAAGCTCAAGAGCAACATGCAGGAAGTGCGCGCGCGAGGCGGGGAGCTGTTCGTGTTCGCGGACGGGGACACGCGGATCGATAGCGAGCAAGGGCTGCATGTGATCCGCATGCCGGAGCACTACGGCGCGCTCAGCCCGATCCTGCATACGGTGCCGCTGCAACTGCTGGCGTATCACACGGCATGCGCGCGCGGGACGGACGTCGACAAGCCGCGGAATCTGGCGAAGAGTGTGACGGTGGAGTGAGGCAGGTATGCGCGGCACTGTCCTGCCTTCAACTAACTAAAGACGCGGATAATTCTCCGGGCTGAATGTGATGAACTGACAAATAGATCGTGTTGCGGAGACTTTTGACAATCACTCGCGAAGTCGTACAGCCTGAGCCCTTGCCTGGAAAACCGCAGTTGTGTTCTCCTGCCGACGCGTAGCGCCGGCGAACCGACCCGATTCGCCATTTTTTTGCAACTTCGACGAGTTCTGGAATTACGACTTCGAGACCCAACTCGGTCACGCCGCGAGGCGTCCTCATCGCCTGCGTGGATACGCCGACAGACAGTGTTCGTCCTGGAGCTGCAGCGCCGAGTGCTCATCGATGAGCGAGGGCTTCAGAAGGAATTGGACCGGCTGTGCGGGCTGGTCGTCGTCACGGATCGCGGCCGCGACCCCGGTACCTGGCTCCCTGGCCTTCTCACCGCGATCATGAGCAGCGACGGAATCATGAAAAGGGTGCTTCCGCTTTGCCCCACGCGGAACTGCTCAGACTTCAGCCATCAGCCGCCACGCGTTGGCCGCTCCAGAGCCGGGGACGTCTGGGCGCGCAATGCGCACGACAAGGCAGGAACAATTCCCAAACTCGAGAACCTCTACCGTGATCTGGAGCGCCGCACGAGCGGTAATTCATCCTGACATAGTCCGGGCGCGCCTCAAACTAGGTCGCAACTAAGAAACTTGGTTGCAACTTCACATTGGCTGAAGTCGTCCGCCTGCGGTTGGCGGTAAGCGCGGCGGGGAGATCGACACCATCAGATCAGCGTCCGGCAGCGCGCCAACTCGGATACGCACGAGGGCGGTTACGCCGTCCAGTACGTCTTCACGCTGTCCACTGGCATCATGATCGTGGCACCCGAGGTCCTCGGGGAGCTCGGTAAGGCGCAACTGCGTCGCCTGATCGCGGCGGGCGAGGACGATGGGATGAAGAGGCTAGCCGCGCTCACCGAGAAGGTGTTGAGCAGTATGGACATCAGCGATCGGCAGAAGGCGCGGCCGAAACCAAAGGCAAAACCGAAACGTGCAAGCCCGTTGCCCTCAGCGGACAGGTGGCGCTGTGGAGACGAACCTGCACGCCTGCGGCTGGTTCTGACGGGCGAGTCTTGTTTAGCGATTTCCGCTTGGTTAGCTGGCCAGCTAAGCAAGGCGTTTGAGCTAAAGAAGCGCCGTACGGCTTCATGCAGGGCGTCACCAAGTACGTTGAGCAGAAGTACAAATCATGAACTGCTCAGGCAAGACGAAGATCATTGAACGCCAAGAGGCGATCCGCCCGCGTCAGGGCGCAGCACTCGAGGTGGTGCGCGTCAAACTCACGGATTACGCTCGCGCCGCATTGGGCGTGCAGGTGCACTCGATCCCCGCTGCGACCGGCGTGTCGTCGGAATCGGGCGTGAAGCCGCAAGGTTCGATCAGAGCTGTAGGCTGAAGCGAACTCGCGGTCGCGTTGAGTTCCCAAGATGGAGGGCGGCCCTGGCCACCCTTGCTTTTTTTGAACACGGTCGCCGCCACATGCCGCATCCCCGTGGCTCCGGGCATCTAAGTGACGTAGCCGCTTACCTGCCCAGACGTTTTCTCTTCTCGCAGGAGATCCGTCGGAGCGCCAACCTACTTCGACGCGATTTCACTGGAGAGTGTCGAGCTACCGTTTTGGGGCGAGCCATCGAACAACTGCGTCGATCTCCCTCAACAAGGCCGTTTCGAGGGCCTTCTTGAATGCGCCCAGACGCGCGTCTCACCTCCTCGATCGCGCCCCTCACGGCGCCGCGCAGCGGCGCGAAGAAGCCATCTAAGGTTCGCAAGAAGATGTCGCGTTGACTGAGCGGCTCCATGGCACGGACTCCATCAGGTGTTCCAGAGGTTGTCGACCACGGTGGAGCCTACTCCTTTCGTCGCCTTCGTCGTTCGGTCTCACGACGACACGCCCAGCTCCACGGTTTCGCGTGTATCGCTCGCTCGTCCTATCCGTTGCTCACCAAACTTGGTGCCCGCCCCTGCGTTACCAAGGCAGCGTCGGTGCGCACTGCGTCGGCCAGGTCGAACATCTCCATGGGCGCCGGCACCAGCAGCCGGCGCGCTTCGTCACGTTCGCCGCTCAGCCACTGATCCCAGAGTTCGGGTTCGACATGGACCAGCGCCCGCTTGTCCTGCGCGTGGGACGGAAGTGTCGGGTCGGGCTTGTGCAGGCGCGCGAGCAGCGGATGGCTGTCGCAGTTCACCGTCAGCATGGTGAACGAAGGCACGAGTTCGCCTGTTGCTGGGTCCGTCCACTCGTTCCAGATGCCGGCCAGCATCCAAGGCATTCCGTTGGCGCGCTTGAGCTGCCACCAGATGTTCTTGCCTGTCTCCCAGTTCGGTTCCTGATACCAGCTGGCGGGGATGAGGCAGCGCCTGCCCGATCTCTAGGCGTCGCGAAACGTCGGCAAGCTATCGACTGTCTCAGCTCGCGCGTTGTTGGTGCGAGGCCGCGGCGCCGGCGGCTTCTTTCCCGGAACGGCCTTGGGGTGCACGTAGGAGACCCGCTCGGGCGCGCCCACGCGGATGAGTCCCCACTGCCCGTTCACGCCAACCAAGCCCCCCTCTCCATCCGGCCGCACGAACTGGCCAACGCCGAAGGGCCCGACCACGGGCTTCAGCGGCGCCTCGGGCAACCACACCTTGCTTAGGTGCCGCCGGACGTAGATCTCAAAATCGTCCTTTGGACTCATGTGATACAGGTTGCACATGTGAGGCTCCAATGACTCAAGCCATCGCGTCCAGGGCTTCCAGCAGCCGACGCACTTCAGGATTGCTGACCGCTGAGGGCGGCGGCTCCTCCTTGGATTCTGGCGGCATGGCCACGCCCACAAAACCTGTACATAGCTGGTGCAGCGTTTGCGGTTCCAGAACTCTTCGTGCCCGCCGATGAGGATGCCTCGATCCTCGATGCGTAGGAGGCGAGCGGAGAGCAACTCGACGATCGGCGTGACACCGCCGCTGACGGGCATCAGCATGCAGATCTGCTTACCCCTGCCGTCACGGCCTTCGTAGGCGCTGTCGCGCATGCGAAGAATGCCGCAGAGCGGCACCTCCGTACGCAACTCAGCAGCGGAAAGACGGACGCCTTGGCGCCTGAGTCGAAGAGCACGAACCAACATGATGAGTACTGTATATAAGTACAGTATAGTCGGGCAGTCACTTGGAGGAGCATGCAATGCTGCTGGACCTGAACGATGCGAGTTCCGTCGTGGAATGGTGGGCGGTCTACCCGCAACGGCACGGGGCGCTGCTGACGGACTGGGCCGAGCGCCGGCCCGAGCACCGGGCAACGATTTTGGAGGCGCGCCGGCGGATTCAGACGGACCCGGCCATGCGACGATTGATGGAGCAAAGCTGGGCTGGCGCTGCCGGGGCCGCTTCCCTGCCTTCGTTGCCCACTCATGACGAGCAAGCCGCTGGGGAGGCGCAGGCGGGGCTGGCTCAATGAGCGAATTCGGAGGGCAGGCCGCAGAGTGGGTGCACAGTAGTTTGGCTGCGCTCGAGTTCGAGTTCACCGTTGAACTTGAGTTGGCGGAGGACGATCCGCTGCTCGAGGCGGTGGCCCAGCGCCTGGAGAACGCGGGCTGCCAGGACGCCCTGGTCGGCGCCGGCGCGACGTGTTCGGTCGAGCTTCAGTTCATGACATGCGCACCAACAGCGCAGGAGGCCTTGCACAGCGCAGCAGTTGCGGTGGAGCAAGCTTTCAGAGGTGCCAGGATCACGCGCATCATCGGGGCGCCTGATACGCCATCAGATGCTTCTGCGGCCGCTCGCGCCATGTCAAAGTAACGGCTCCCTCAGCGGCTTCGGGCCAAGGGGTCCGGATCCGATTGAAAACGCCCAATGAGTGGGCGATCGGTTTCCGGTCCATTGCCAGCCTGCAGTCTCCTCGACAGCCATCGAGACCAACACGCCTGCAGCTTCAGCCTCTGACGCTATCCTCATCGCGTGTGCGTGCGACCTGGAGCAGACGTGAACGAGTGGGACGCCGATCTGGACGTGGAGCGTTTGCCCAATGGCAAGTTCGCTCCAGTACTGGTGCTCATTCCCCCGGTTGCGATCGGCCCGCCTGTTCGCCAACGGCTGGAGGGCGAATACGACCATGAGGAACTTGCACGCCTGGCCGTGCTCGACGCGATGGTTGAACTGATACGGTGACGCTCTTCACCACGCCCGAGCACGCCCGTTCCCCTGCGCATCTTCACGCCTCGTGCCCAGGCGACCTCCGCGCAAACACCACGATCGTTGACGCGGTCAATGGCCCTTGCCCGTAAAGCAGATGCACGACGGGTCAGGTCTCAAGCGCGGGGTCTCAAGAACTGGTGTTGGTCTTGTGCCTACCAACGTGAGCAATGACGGCCTTGCGTTCTTCCTTGTCCCAAGCCCAGTGGATGGACAGGCAAGTGTCGGCCTGCTTCGCACCGATGGTGATGTGCGGCGCGATGTCGTAGCTGCGGCCCTCGTGGCTTGCCACGTACTGCTCAGGCCACTTGCCCGCAGACGTTGCGGACACGTCGTCTGCGTAGGCAAATCCCTTGAGCCTGAACTGTTCGCGCAGCGAGCCCACCGGCTTGTTTGACGTCAGGCTGTCTATCCATTGGCCGGCCACGATGTCGATGGCCTCGAGGGCTTCCAGCACGCGCTTGGGCTTGCGAAATGGCGAGTCCTCAGCGGACTCAAGCGCCGCGGGCAAGAAAATCAGATGCTTCGCACTTCCTGTGGCCCGCCGTACCGCCTCAGCGACGGTGGTCACTTTGTCGTCCCCTCCCTCACCAGCGCGGGCGGCAGGTTCGACGTCATACACCCTGTCGTTGCCCGCAGCCCCCTGGATAGCCGGGCCAGCGGGGACTGCGCCGTAGATCGGGGGCGCATTCCAGGCGCCCAGGGCGGAAGCGTTGCTACGCAGCGTCTCCAGCTCGTCGCGCATGGCGTCCATCTCAGCATTTGCTTGCTTGAGTTTTTCTTCCAAGGCGTAGTACGACTCGAGCATCGCCTCCGCACCCGCTTCTTTGAGCGCGGCCTTGCTCACCGCTTCGCGATGTTCTCGATCGGCGTCACGGCGAAGCGCGGTGATCGCCTGAGGTGGCGCGAAGCGGAATGAGGCGGCGCCAAACACGGCGCCGCGCAGCTGTTGCACGCCGCGAGCCGCGCCCTCGGCGGTGTTCAGGCCTGCGGGCAGCCACAGCGGATGACGATAGGGATCTGAGTCCTTGGTTAACCCCGGCCAATAGATGCGCACCGCGCCGTCGTAACAGGCTAACTCGTGCGTGAGGTCTTCCTCGAGCTTGAAAGCGGCCCACCGGTCGGCCAGTTCGTAGACCTTGGCCACGCCGGCCAACGTCTCCGCGAGTTGCCCCGCGTCAACAAGCGCCCCGGCCGCATTGTTGCGACGGGAGACGACCACGATTGGATGGCTGCGAGCCGGCAGCAAGAGTTCTGCAACCAGGTTCTCGACGTTCTGCGCTTGCGAAACGATCGGGATGCGGTTGTAGGGCCGGTTGGCGAGGTAGACAGATCCGAGACGACAGATGTCGCGGATCACACGCGGCGATCCGGGCTTGAAGTGCGCTGGCGCGACTAGGAAGCTCAGCCCGATCACGCAGACTTCCATCGTCAGCTGTAGTCGGCCCTCGCGCATGAGTACCGCGAGGTGAACCTGCCAACCTAGGGTGGCGTCGTACTGATCGGGATAGCTCCATACCAAGTCCATCAGCGTTTCGCCAGGATGGGTTTGCGCGCTGCGCCACTGGATGGACAAACGATGACCGGGCATGGGCGTCAGTTCAACCTCACTGGCGCTCGAGGCTTGCCCGTTTGCCTGAGCGGATTCAGTGCCGAAGATGGCTTGAACCGACTGATTGACGTCCACCTCGGAAACGGCGTACCACTCCGTGATCCAGGTGCCAACCATTTCCAGAGCGCTTGCTGCGTCGTTGGAATCGCGCACCTCAAGCACAGTGGCGTAGACAGTCCTCATCCGCTTCTCCCTCAGTTGAAAGCGCTGTACACGTAGCCATGCAAACATCCCGTCACGCTGTCGCGCGGCTTCGCCGAAGGACCGTTGCGTGCGTCACTTGCGTGCGGTTTGCGGGGCATCGCCAGCGCTGAATCTTTCTCCAAGGAACAGTCACCAACCGTCCCTCACTCATGCCGCCTTCTTCGGTGCCTTCGCTGTCTTGGCGATCTTGGCAAGCTTGGGTGTCGTGTTGTCGGACGCCGGCTTAGCATTCTTAGCCGCCGCCACCGTAGGCGCCGGCAACGCTGCCGACTTGCTTGTCTTCTTGGGCTTTCTCGGTGGAGGGACCTCCATCGGGTGAAGCTTCAGAACGACCCCTTTCGCATCTGCGTCGGTCTGAAGTTCCGGCATCAGCACGGACTGATCCCGCCGAGCATCGAAGATGCAGGCGATTGCCGACTCCGTCTGAAAGGTCTCCTTGTAGCCATGAGCCTGCTCAATGCCCTGTAGAGCCCACTCCAAGTTGCGCTTGTTGCTGTTGGTCGGGGCGAGCACCTTGAGTTCGATCATCGTGAAGAAGCGGTCCTTGGACTTGTCGAAGCGAGAGATCCGCACGTCCACGCGCCCTTTGGTCAGCGGAATTTCCTCGTCGACGTTGGCCACCTTGTATCGGTAGAGCCCGCGGAAGTAAGTGACCAGGCCGGACTGCACGTGCAGCTCGGGCTTCTCGTTGAGCACGGACAGCGTCGGCTCCTCTTCGATCTTCCACATGAGCCTGGCATGGCTGGCCAGTGGCGTCGCCATCGCTTGGTTATGGAACTCGTCGAGTTGCTGCTCGATGAGTTCCGGCGTGATCTCGGTCTCGTCGACCAGCTGGACCTTGATGACTCTTTGCGCCTTCAGCCAATCATCAATCGGCACGCCCGCATCGTGTACGAGCACCCTGTTCTGCCCGAGCATCAGCAGCGCGAACGTTTGATCAACGTTGAGGTGGGTGCGCACAAACTTCAGTGCATCTGGCGCGCCCTTCGAGAAGCTGGGCACGTGCTGGAAGACGTCCGCCAAGCTGACGTTGGCCACGGCCACGCCATCGTCAAGCGTGTACAGGCTCGGGAACACTTCCTCAATGTCCTGACACAGTTCTGCGGGAAGTCCTGGCTCGAGCCTTGGCGATTCTGAGTAGATGACCAGCAACGCCTGGCTGCTTTTCACGTGGCCCGCGGCGATGGCTGCCGCGTTTGCTGACGCCCACTCGATGAAGTAATCCACCAGCGACTGAAAGAATCGCTCGTGCGGCGTGCCTGAGACCAAGGACAGGTCTGCGACAGCCTCGGCCATGTCCTGAGGATTGATGAGCTGTGCCGTGGCCATCTCACGCCGCCTTCTTCATGAGCAGCCGCTGATACACCGTCAACACGTCGCGACGGTTGACGGAGATCTTGGCATCCAAGAACCTGCGGATCTCGCGCAGCCCCGCCACTGTGGGGTTGGCTTGATCGTCTGGGTTCTCTTCGACGAACAGCACGTTGCTCTGCCGGTTCAACGCTTCCTGATAGGTCAGGTCTTGCTCGAAGGCCCTCTCCAGTCCGCGCCGCTGGCTGCGCTCCTGCTTGCGGTCGTCATGCCACGCCCCCTCGACCACGCCAAGGCAGAGGTCCAGCAGGAATGAGTACAGAGCCTCGCCCCGGTGTGTGCTTCGAAGGACTCGACCGACCTCCAGTCCAGACACCGTTGCCTCGAAACTGCCTTCGAACTGGAGGTGCTCGGACGAGCGGTGCGCCGAGAACTCAGAAACCTTCACGAGTCCCGACAGCACCAGGCCGCCAAGCGCGATGTGGGCGGCCCGGTAATACGGCCCTTGCTCAGTGCGCCTTGCGCGCTGACGCAGCGGCGCGATGCCGTAGAAGCGGCACGACGCGAACGACAGGAACAGCAAGAGGTGCAGTTGCTTGCGGGAAAGCCTGCCGACGCCGGCGGCCTCCGCCGCGTTGATGATCAGCAGCACCCATCGAGAGAACTGAAGCTTCTCTCGCTCGCCCTTGGGGATGGATTGCGAAATCCTAGCCATGCACCCTCCTGAGCTCGGCTTCCAACCGGTCTTGAGCGGCCGTGTCTTTGAGGGTGTTGGAGGTTGCCGTCAGCTTCATCAAATTGACGAGTTGGGCACCGTTGGTCCTGCGTTTGCGCTTACCTGATTGGTCCAACTGTCCCAGCAGGGCGGGGATCATGTCGGTCCCGTTCAGATTGGAGGTGGCGATCAGATTGCGCATCGGCGCTTGATCCGCCGGCGCAAACTGGCGCATCAGCGAAGCGGCGCGAAGCATGAACCAGCTATCCAAGCTGGCTTCCGGCGTTTCAATGACGAGGCTCTTGGCGCCATCGGCACAGGCCATGTCCAGCAGCGTGACCCGGAAGGCCAGGTCGAGGAACTCCTTCTGCGACTCGGACACGCTTTCGCTGCTCAGCCGGCTTCTCGGGGCCTGATGAGTGCCCGACGTCATCGCAATGGAGAATGACGGCATACCCACCTGTCCAACCCCAGTGGCGATCTTGACCTTGTCTTGCGCGCTGAATCGGACCTCCACCTTTTCTTGGAGGAACGCTTCCGCATACCGCGTCAGCGTCGTTCGCAAGGCTTCCTTGTAGCCCTCCATCTCCACGCGCCCGCGCCCGATCTGCTCCCGATACTCTTCAGCAAACGTCTTGCGATCCTCGTTGAGGACTTTGAGCGCCGCTTCCTCCGCAACGATGTCGGCTTCCAGCGCGCCCGCGGTTCCCTCTGGATCGGGGAGCTTGGCTTGAAGCAGCGCCAGGTCGACCGCAGCCTGAGCCCTGCGCGTTGCAGCAGTGCGCAAGGTCTGCAGCTTTGAGGAAAGTTCCAGGTGGAGTGCGTCGCGTTCCGAGTCCGTCTGCTTGGTCTGCACAGTCAAGTCGTTGATGCGCTGCTCGAGCGAGCGCACCTGAGCGGCAGCCAAAGGTTGCACCTTGGCGCCGGCGCCTCGGCCTGTGATCGGGTGCTCGCAAACGAAACAGTGTCCACCCTTGAGCTGCTTCTGTACGGTTTCTAGCTGACCCCTTTTGCGGTTGCCGCAGACGAAGCATTCCTGCCTGGAGTTGAGCCCCGCCATCAAGAACTTCGCCTTGTCGTCGAGGGATGGAAGCGCCTGCGCAACAAACGCTGCATCGGCATTCTCCAGCTCGTCTTCCAAGTCGGCGACCGTGCCCTCGAGTTGGTTGAGCTCGTTGTCGAGCTCTTGTGCTCGTTGTTGAAGCCCGTCGACGCTCTCCTGGGCGTGCCCGTACTCCGTCTCAACGGCTTCGCTCCTAGTCTGAGCCTCCCGGATTTGTGCCCTCAGGGCCTCCACGTCATCCGCTACCGTGACGCGCCCTTGTGCCTCTTTCAGCCGCTCCTTGCGCTGGTTCAGCTGGTTGAGGCGGTTGCGGTAGTCAGAGTCGGAGCGATGGATGGCTTTGAACGTGTCGCTGATCTCCTTAGTCAGCGCTGTGTCCAGGAACAAGGCCTTGAAGAACTCGAACTGAGTCGCTGCGGACCAGAGGATCGGTTGACGTTCCTCCGTGAAGAACTGGAGATAGCGGACCACCACATGGAAGTCGTAGTCCGAGGGCAGCCCCGCGTGCCTTGCCATCTCCTTGAGGAAGTCGAGCTCCGATGTGAGCGACGAAATCGAACGACCGCGGAGCTTGACCGACTTCAGCGTCATCGTCTGCAGATTGCGCGTCACCGTGTACTCGCGCTCGCCGATCGAATACAACAGCGTCGCCGTCGCGTTGCCATCCAGCTTCTCTGGGACGCGGTCAGCGAAGAAGGAAAACTTGCGGTCGACCACCAGTGCCCGATCGCTGACCCTTCCAAGGTCCCGATCGCCCTTGCCCCGCTCAGTTGGGCCGAGGAGCATCCGCATGAGCAGATTGAGAAGCGTGGTCTTGCCCACCCCGTTGATGCCTACGAGCACCGTGACGCCCGAAGGGAACTCGAGATCGAGTCCCTGGCCGTTCTCACCGGGGTAGAGCGAATAGTTGCGGATACTCAGCCGGCGCATCACCGGCAGCTTGATCTTTGCCCTCACACATCCTCCCTGGATGCTCACGTCAGCGCGGCGCCCGCGGCCTTATGGCTCGTGGTCCGCGCCTCGTGTGTCAATTTGTGCGGCTCATTCTAGGAGCGCACGATGTCGGCTAGCCAGTAGGGGAACCCACCCACGTGGAGGATCCATTCGCAAGGCTGAGCAGCATCAGTACCGACCGCCAAGCCGCTTTTGCCCAATTCTTAGGCAACGCAGCCAGATCTCCCAAGGGACCATGCTTTGCGACAGTTTTCGGCTGTCCTTCAACAGAGTTGTCCACCGGTCCGGTGGATAAGACCCGCAGTGGCATCAGGCCGCTGCAGGCCCTGTCGCCGGCGCCATGACGGGCGTTTGCTTCTCGACGATCAGAGCAGCCCAGTGCAGTTGAGAGGCCAGGTACAGGATGACGAAGCCCGTGCCGGTGCATAGCAAACCGGTGGTCGCCACCTGCGCGCTGGCGCGCCAGTCTTCCGACAGAAGCGCCAAGGGGAGTTTGAACAGCAGAAGTCCCATCCCTGGTGCCACCAACACGACGTACAGCGCCGTGGCGAGGATCACGAGCGCGCGCCTGGCACGCGGGTGCTTGGCCGCCCCCAGCAGCCGGAACTGCAGCCCGTCGTTGGCCGGCTGCACGTACGAGCGCGAGCGCAGGTAGACGTCCATGAATTGGAGGGGCTTGCGCTGGCGAAGGATCAAGGCGACTTCCATGGCGGTGAATCTTGCATGGCCAACCGCAGCGGCAAACCCGCTCTCCACCAAGACTGGATGCCGATCAACGCCCCCATCCTCAACGAAGGCCTTGAGGTGGCGGTAACGCCCCTCCAAGCCCTTGGGGCGATCTGTGCGTCGCTCGTTGAACAGCTTGATGATGGGTGTAGCGATCGCAGCGATCGCCGCAACGACGGCGGCGAAGTGCCGAAGAAGTTCGATGAAATGGTCCATGGCGAAGATCTTCGCCTCGGCGCAGATGCGAACTGGGTGCTCCGGGCCCTGCGGCCTGCAGCGCCGAGCAGGTGGCGTGTATTCGTCCACACGCGTGGGCTATGGTGGATTCAGGCGACTTCACGAGCTCAGGTTCCGCGCCGCCTTCCTTGGCCTTGCATCGCGAGGTCATGCACGCGCCTCACGCCACCATCCCGGCAGCGTCCTCTACAGTCGCACATCCGTCACCGCAGGCGCTGCGGTGCGTTGCGCTCCGTCTGGGCGCGGCCAGAAGACCCGGATCCCAGTTCACACAGCCCGGATTTGAGATGCTTGCCCGGGCACCCTGCTGTTGTTGCAATGAAGCTCTATCACTACACCGCTGCCTCCATGGGTGAGGCCATCCTGAGCGAGGGCCTAACGAAGGGCCATCTCCTGCACGGCGATAACACGATCAGGCAAGACCTGGTCTGGTTCACGACCGATCCGTCGTATGAGCACCATGGTTTGACGCTCGGTAACGAGGCGCTGACGCCGCGCTCCATCGCTTTTCAGGAGCGAGTCTCAGGCAGGCCGCTCAAGAACGCGCGGACCCTCGACAAGACGCAGATGCGATTCACTGTCGATATCGACGATGACAGCCCCTGGCTGATGTCGTTCGTCGATTACGCCAAGCGGCGCGGCGAGTCCCCGCGGTACATCAAGTCCATGGGCGCGAGCTGCGTGCTCGATTTGAGTCTCCCGCCAAAGCGCTACCAGCAGTTGATGCGCTCCACGCCGACGAAAGAAGACACGTGGTGGCTCTACTTTGGCGCGGTACGGCCACAAGCCTTCAGGGCGGTGGATTTCAATGTGAACGGGGTGTTCGAGCCCTACGCCTTTGAACTGCATGGGCGCCGGGCGCTTGAGCGCTATGGCTTTGCCGCGCCCAGTGCGACCGCCATCGCGCAGATCCCGGAGGTCGTGCCTCCCGCTCACGCGCTGGAGCATCCCAAGGCCCTTGTCTTCTGCGACGATCCCGCGCATGCGCCTAAGGTCGCTATTCGCGGCGGGGGCGAAATGCGCGCCTTCGAGATTCACTCCAGGTCGATTGTCGCGGGTCCCGACGACGCAAGATCCGTTGCCCTTCAGGCGTGGATCGTCAGGCATGAAGCCGAATTGCTATCGTGCTGGGAGAAAGCTGTGGAGCTGTTTTACATGGCTTATCCGGAGCGTGCAGGCGCGCCGTGATTTCTCCTCCGCCGACATTCACGGGCCGCGCAAGGGACGCAGGATCTCAGCGAGCACCTCCATTGGCACCGGCTTGACGAGATTGAAGTCGAACAGCGTAGGTTCGTAGCCAGTAGGGTTGCCCTGTCGGCCGCTCGCGGAAATAGCCACGATAAGCGGCGCTCCTCCAGAGGGACGCTCTTGCCGCTTGCGCAACATGCATCGCTTGTCCCGCGCGCAGCTATGGTTCCATGAGGATGGCGGCGACCCGTTGCCGTCCTAGCGCCAAGAGTGCGGCTTCGGACGAAGACGTCGGTATTGGGGACCATCCGTCCATTTCAAGCCAGGCGGCTACTGCCTCGCATGAATCGGGGAGTCGTCCAATAGAAGCACGGTGGGGCGGCTGTTTGGCACGCGATCGTACGCAACGAGCGCGCGCCGGATAGATGGCATTTCTTACAGTGTCTATCGCCAACTCTTCCCATCCCAGTTTGCCCACTGATGGGGCCCCGCGTGGGAGACGTTCACACCCGCCGGCAGGACCGCGCGCCGCGCTTGTCTCCTCCGAGCCGTAGCAGGGCCACCTTGTTCATGGCATCGAGTTCAGCGGCGCCTCCCGTGCGGTGTCGCGGCGTTGCGAGGAAAGGGGATCCGACGCCGGTCAGGATCCAGTGGAGGTTGGGCGACACTTTGCCGCTGAGCACCATCGCCCCGAGCGACGCCAGCCGCTCGACATCGGGAAAGACTAATCCGCGGCGCGCGCTGCTGAGCGTCGTAGCGTTGGCATAGCCCAATCGTCCGCTGAGCGCGGCGTCGGACAAGCCCGTCATGTCCAGGATCACGACAAGGCGCGCGCACATCTGCGCGAGCACAACGGGGTCCTTCTTAGTGCGTGCCACTCAATGTTAATAACGTGATTTCATTTATAATATCATCGTCGCGTATAGTTGCCGCGCCATGCGAAACCCACCAGACCGCTACCTCGCCACGTTGCAGCAGCACTTTCCTGCCGCACCTGCGTTCACCGTGGACGAGCACAACGGGTGGACAAGTACACCCGAGGCGCAGAACGCTCCTCCGGCGACCACTCATCAGGCGGCTCAAGGCATTGCCTTCCAACGCTGGTTCCACTTCAAGGAAGCCTTCTCCCCATCGTTCGTGACGACCGCGATCCAGACGCTGGGCTTCAAGCCGGATCATGTGATCGATCCCTTCGGTGGGTCGGGAACGACCGGAATCACATGTCAGCTCTTGGGCATCGATGCGACCACGATCGAGGTGAATCCATTCCTGGCGGATGTGATCCGTGCCAAGACCACGCCCTTTGAGGCGGAGACCCTGATCCAGGCCGCACGCAGCTTCAGGCACGGCCTGGCACGCACGAAGCCGGACATGGAGGTACTCGCGCATCTGCCCTCGACATTCATCGAGTCCGACGACAAGCAGCGCTGGATCTTCTCGCGCTCCTTCGGGGAGCGCCTATCGCAGTACCTCAAGTGCATCCGTCAGATTCAAGATCCTGCGGTGCAACGGTTCTTCCGCGTTGCGTTGGGTGCGGTCCTCGTCGAGTGCAGCAACGTCTACGTCAACGGCAAAGGCAGGCGCTATCGACGTCGCTGGGAGGAAACGCAGGCCAATGGCGAACTGCTTGACTTTCGCTTTCACGACCAATTCAACACCGCGTTCGAAGATGTGCATCGCTTCGCGGCTCGCCCGGACACGCGCATTGACGTCTTGCACGGCGACTCCCGCTTGGCGATGCGTCGCTTGGAGCGCGAAGCGGACCTGATCGTTTTCTCCCCGCCCTACCCTAACTCTTTCGACTACACCGACATCTACAACGTCGAGCTGTGGGCCTTGGGATACCTCTCATCCTCGCAGGACAACGCACAACTGCGTCGCTCGACGCTGCATTCACATGTGCAGATCCAGCGTATCGCTGAGCGGCCGCTCAACACCAGTCCCACGCTGCAAGCTGCAGTGCAAGCGCTGCGCAAGAAGCAAGACGAGCTGTGGGACGGCAACATCCCGGAAATGGTGCTGGGTTACTTCCGGGACCTCGAGCGCATCCTCGAGGAGTCACTGCGGCTCATCACGAGCCGCGGCAAGGTTCTGATGGTCGTTGGAGACTCTCGCTATGCCGGCGTCCTGATCGACGTGCCCAAGGTGCTGGTGGAACTGGGTCGGGCGATTGGTTTCAGCAAGGCCCAGGTCTACGAAGTGCGCAAGATGCGCGCGAGCGCTCAGCAAGGCGGGAGCCACCACTTGCGCGAGTGCATCGTCGAACTTGCCCGCTGAACCATCCGCGCTGCAGCCCTCTCTCGACGAGGCGTGCTTGTAACCCTAAGAGCATGTGATCGTTCGTGCGCCGAATAGCAGCATCTGGCGGATCGGAAGCCAAAGCTTGCTGCCATTACCGGGCGACGAGCGAGTCCCGTTTGCTGCTGTCCTGCCTTGGCAACCGAAACGGCCTAGTCTTGGCGACCGCGCTGGCCTACGCTGGCCACCTCCTACCGATGCGGCTCGCGCCGTTGGAGCCCATCGCCGCATATTGCTCGGCTAAGACAGGTGGTCAGGCTCGACTGAAGGGCGAGTCCTTCCTCGGCCGACATCCGGAGCGCGGCGGATCCAGGTATTCGAACGTGGTCGTCCGCGGCTCTTCCTTGTAGTCGGCAGCTTTGTAGGTGACAGTGATGCGCAGCTTGCTCGCGAAGAGCTTCTTGCGCTCATAGGTCCGATTGCATCGCAAGGTCGCGTCGGTTGGACTGCTCTCTGCGATCTGCAGTATCGTCACCTTGCCACCGCCTTCGATAACCTGATCGATTTTCAGGTTTCGAGCCTCGATGAAGTCTCCATCCGGAAGCACTTTGGCGGCCTTCGCAAGGGAGCTTCCATCTAGGCTGCCCTTTTCGGCGATGTCATCGCCATCAAACGTCGCAGTCACGCTGACGATCTTCGCGACGCCGACTCCAACGTTGGCAAGCCTCAGGTAGCCCTCGTTTTTTTCTGAAGTCCCGAACTGGTACTGGAAGTCCAAGTACGGCTGCGATTTCCGCCGATTTTCAGCTTCGACCTCCTTCTGGGCGTCGTCGGCGATCTTGACGCTTTTCTCGTTCAGCTTAGCCCCCTGGTACCCCGTCCAGGCCGTCACGACGAGTGCCGCCGCAGCCACGATCACCGTTCCCCAGTCGGCGGCGATCTTCAGGATTTCGGTGCGTGCTGGCATGGGACCTTCCTTGGTGTAGGTGAGCCGCGCATGTGCAGCAGCAACGGCGGTGTGGGATGTGTCGTAACGGCGTCGACGCACAAGATTGGTTCATGACTCTAATGCGCGGGCGGCCGCTTCTTATACCGAGCGGACGAGACAAGTTCATCCTCAAACGGGAGGGTGCGCCTCGCTTGAGCACCGCTGGGTTCACGCAGGCAGCGATTCACACGCGCCGCGTGCGATGACACCTCCACAGGCTTGGTGATGACGGGCGCAGATCAGTGATGGTGTGATCGCGCGATTTCGGCTTCTTCGCGCTGTGGGTCGCCGCTGTTGCAGAGGGTCGGTCGCTCGCACACATCCTTCAACGAAGCGTGTCTGGGGAGGTACGCATATGCAAAACGAGATCAACTCGCCAGAGCTGGACCCGCCCTTCCAGCCGGTCCGCAACAAGCTCTATAGCTCGATGGAGCTTCTCAACGGCTTCGACCCTCGCGACCCTGAGTCGATGGCGCGAACGCTGGACTTCCAGTCCTACCTGTACTTCGTGCGCAACGGACGCGCCACACCTCGCCACCCCTACGCCGGGATGATGCAAGTCATGCACGACGGCAGCGTGGCCCGCGCGATGTACGAGTTCATCGCGACGCACGGCAGGCCGGCGGCGGCCATCATGGGCGGGCACAAGGAGATCAGGGGGTCGGAGACCTATGCACAGGTCGCAAGCCTGGCCGCGACACTGACCGACAGAGGTTTCCTTGTAGCCAGCGGCGGTGGCCCAGGCGCCATGGAGGCGACGCACCTTGGCGCGCTAATGGCTGGTCGCTCTGGGGGGGAGTTGGCCGAGGCCGTCGAGCTACTTGCCAGAACTCCGAAGCTGCCCAACACGGCCAACGTCGTGGACAAGGACGGCAATGTGTCGATCGAGCTCGTCAAGCAACTGCACGAGTGGGCCGCGCCAGCGATCGAGTTGCAGGCCAGCATCAAGTCTGGCGGGGTCAGCTTGGCGGTTCCCTCATGGCACTACGGCCACGAGCCGCTGTCCCCGCTGGCCACTCACGTCGCGAAGTACTTCCTCAACAGCATCCGCGAGGACGTCTTGCTGGCACTGGCCACCAACGGGATCGTGTTCGCGAAGGGGCGCGCTGGGACCTTGCAAGAGGTCTTTCAGGATGCGGCTCAGAACTACTACGCCTCGGGCGACCAGCCCTTCGCGCCGATGGTGTTTCTCGACAGGAAGTTCTGGCAACAAGAGATGCCCGTCGAGCCGCTGCTCAAGGCGCTCTTCGAGAACAACGGCAAGAAGGACGAATACGCCCTGAACGTACGGTTCACTGACTCCGTGGAGGAGGCAGCCACATTTTTGCAAGAGCGGCGTCCAAGCAGCCAGATGGTCGCGACCCGGATGGAGAAGTTGGGGCTCGGTCCGATGCTTCAAAGCTTGAGCGTGGGGTGGCCCACGGCTTGAGTCGCCGCAGACCTTGGGAGACCGGCAGGAGCCGGCCGGTTCATCTGCGACCGGTCCAGTGAATCAACGAATGGGGAGGGATCAACATGCGCCTGGCGTCATTCAACGTCGAGAACCTTTTTGATCGTCCGCGTGTCATGAACCTGGAAACATGGGGCGAAGGCAAGCCGATCCTGGAGCGTTACGCCAAGCTCAACATGCTGCTGGGTGAGCTTCGGTACACGCCGGCCATGAAGCAGCGGATGGTGGCCTTGATGGTCGACCTGGGCCTTGCAAAGAGCAATGCGACGAAGTTCGTGATCCTGCGACACAACCGGGGCAAGTTGCTCAAGCGAAGCAAGGACGTTCAGGGCGAGCCGGTCATCGAGATCGTGGCCAATGGCCGTGCCGATTGGGCAGGCACCTTGGAGCTTGTCGACGAGCCCGTCGATGAGGTAGCCATGCAAAACACCGCGCGCGTGATCAACGAGGTCAATGCCGACTTGCTGGCCGTCGTTGAAGCGGAGAGCCGCCCGGTCCTCTCCGCCTTCAACACGAAATTGCTGACATCGCTGGGCGGTACGCCATATCGCCATGTCATGGTCATCGACGGCAACGATGAGCGCGGCATCGACGTGGGTCTTCTGACCCGAAGTGACTTTCCGATCCAGTTGATGCGAAGCCACGTCGACGACTGCGATGCCGCGGGGAAGTCGATCTTCTCCAGGGACTGCCCCGAGTATGACGTACGCCTTCCCAACGGCCAGTCGCTATGGGTGCTGCCCAATCACTTCAAGAGCAAGGGCTACGGCAGCCCTGCAGACAATGATGCACGCCGCAAACTTCAAGCCCAGCGTGTGGTCGAGATCTATCAGTCGTTGCTCGAGGCGGGAGAGCAGTACATCGCCATCGTGGGTGACTTGAACGACACGCTCAACAGCGGTCCCTTACAGCCGCTTCATGAAGAGGGCCTGCATGACATTTCCGAGCACCCCTCCTTCGACGACGGCGGATATCCAGGCACGTATGGTTCGTGCACCGCTTCGAACAAGATCGACTACCTGCTGCTGTCGCCGGCGCTGTTTGCCAAGGTGACGGGCGGAGGCATCTTCCGCAAAGGGATGTGGCCTGGCGTGCGCCAGAAGAAGTGGGAAGTGTTTGCAGAGCTGACGGGCGAAGGTCAAGCGGCATCGGACCATGGCTGCATCTGGGCTGACTTCGACTTTTGATCGCACATTGCGTGCGGTGACGCTGGGCCACCGGACCGGCGCACGAGCGAACCCAACTATCGCGCGTCTGAGACGCGCCCGGCTCTGCCGGCCGATAGCGCTCAGACGATCGATTCAAGCCAGCTGCGGATACAAGAACATGCGCACCGGCGGCTCGAAGTCTGAGCGCATTGCGCTGTGGTCGGGCTTGTAGGCGATGTGGGCATGCTCGTAATGCAGCGCCTTGTCCCTTCCCAGCGCCGCCATCCCGCCCTTGAGCCCCGCTCGCCGCCCATCGAAGAGCACGAGATAGCCCCGCGCGCCATGGTGCGGTGAGGACTGGTGCGTGGCGTCCAGATACTCCGCCAGCTGCTGGGCGCCTTCCAGGGCCCGAGCGTCCGTGTACTTCGTGCCCGGTGCTCCATCGACGTTGACCGATTGACCCAGCCATTTGATCTCGATGATGGCGTGCTGGGTCGTCATCAGGAACGAGACGTGGATATCGACGGGATGGGTCTCATCAACATTTTGCTCCGGCTGAACCGTTGCATCCCGCAGCACGGTGCGCAGGAACTGCGTGAGCGAGCGACGCATGATCCATTCGGGCTTATTCCTGAACCACCAGCGCTTCTTGTCGGTCCAGGCGCTCTCCAAGACGTAGCACGTCGAATGCGCCGCTTGGCGCACCCGGTAGTCTTCCAGCGCTGCCCTGAGCGTGCCGAAGGTCGGCTTGCAGAACGCGCTCGGATAGCCGATGACGACGTTCTCGACGTCGTACGTCTCCCCGCCGATGATGAACTTCTCCCCGCTGGAGTTGAACAGGTAGACGACGGCGGTCGCCGACAGCGCCGTCAACGCGCTCAAGTCCAGCGGTGTGATCTGAAGGGAGCCCTTGCCGCCAACGCGCACCAGGCTCGCCCCGTCGATTTCGTGAGTGAGGTTGTCGACGCTTTGCAGATGAGTCACGGGACCTGCCACTGCGGATGGGGCGAGCTTGGCGTCAGCGAAGACGGCCAGCGGTTGCTTGCGCACGCTAGGGTCAAGACGGGCGTAGATCTGCACGATGCTGGATAGCAGCTGTTTGAGGGCAGTAGCCCCATCGTTGCCGAATACCCGTTGCGCCGCAGACGTGTAGAGCTTGTCGTGCATGCTCTTGAGCTTGTTCACGTCGATGGTGATCATTGCGATACCTCCTGCGAACGCTCGACACGCTGTTGGTCGCCCCCTGGTCCCTCCTCGCCGCCGGCGGGCGGGTTGCGCGACGCGCGTTTCATAGAGTCGGCGGCCAAAGAGGCATCGCTTGAGGCCTGCACGCCAGCTGCGGCAACGCCGGCACGGGCGCCAGAGCCGCCCTCCGCTTCGTTGCGTTTGCCAGTGAACTCCTCACCCGCGCCGCCTCCACCATCGCCTGCGACGGGGTGTGGCGGCGATCCGCCCCCCGGCCCGTCGGGATCGCCGTCGCCGTTGTTCGCCTCACTCTCATGGGCCATGTACGACAGCCAGAGCACCGACGGACTGAGCAGATCCGTGTCGCCCGGAGGGATCACGGTGGCGAGCGCCGCGAAGTGGTCGTGCAAGGTCTGCAGGTGCGGCTCGTCCAGCAGCATCGTGGGCGAGGAGCGCAGCTCGCTGGCGCGCATGGTGGGTTCCTGTTGAAGGCCTTCGGCCATGACGGAGCCGGGCACGGCCAGCAAGCTGGCGGCCGCTGCCACCACGCAGGGTTTGCGCGTGCGCATGGTGTGCAGCGGCGACAGCCGGTGCAGCAGATCGAAACCATGCGGCGATGGAGTCAGGCGCCCGGCGTTGTCCTGCAAAGCGCCTGTGTTAATGAGGAATTCGTAGGCCGCGGCCAGATGGTCGCTGTAGGGTTGGCCGCTGCCGGTGTTGGCGAACTTATAGCCCCAGTCGGCCACCGGCTGGGCTGTATAGATCGACAACAGGCAGGCGAGGAAGGCGATGCGCTGCATCTCCAACCGCGTCACGCCGCCAAGCGGAGCGGCGAGGTCGGCGGCGATCTGCAGGCAGTCGAAGTGAGCTTCGGGGATCATGCTCGTGATGTTCATGGTGGGCTCAAGCGCGCAGCGCCTGCTCGATCTCATCGAACGCTTCGACGAAGAGTTCGGAAGACGCCTGCTGGACATCGGAAAGCTCGGTCCAGTGAGTCATCTGGACGATGACCATGGTCTTGGTGGTGCAGGCGTGCGCGAGCGTCTTGAGCAGGCGTGAGCTGTTGATGTTGGCAGTCATGAGCAGGTCGTGGCCGCTGGCCACGAAGTCCGCGAACATTTGCCCCGCGCGCTTTTCGTAGGCGATGTCGAGCGATCCTTCGGGCGTGTCGATGAAAAGTGTGGCCAGCGCATCGGGCTGCGAAATGTGCTGGGCCAGCGCCATGCGCAAGGCGATGTCCACGAAGAAGCGCTGACTCTCTGAAAGCTGTGACTCCTTGCGACGCGCGTTGCCCCGCACCTCGATCTGCAGCTGGGCTCCCACCCCTTCGCCACTGGGGCCACCGGTCACGAGTGCGATGTCCAGATCCATGCCCAGGAAGGACTTGGCCAGGCTCTTGAACCGCGGCACGAACTCGGCTTCGGCTTCCAGGTACTGCCCTTGGAGCTTGCGCTGCAGGACGCGCAGCTCCGCCTTGTGCAGGTCCCGCTCCTGATAGGCGATGTCGCGCTGGTTCTGCAGGTCGCGACGCGTTTCCTTGAACGATTCGAGCGTCTTTGCAACTGGACCTTCCAGCAGCGCCAGCTTGCCGCGCATGATCTCCAGCGCTTCGCGGTTCTCGCGCTCGAAATCCTCCTGGGCCTGACGGGCTGCCAGGGCGCTCTCGCGACGTTCGCTCAGCACAGTCGCAAGCCGCGCCTGCGCGGTCACCGAGTCATCGAATTCGCGCTTGGCCACGGCGAGTTCGGAGTCCAGGCGTGTCAGATCGGCATTGCTGGCGGGCGAGGCCTCCGAGGATGAGATGGTGGAGCTGCACAGGGGGCACTGCGTGGCCGAGAGCTTGGCTTGGATGGCCTGGGCGATATGCACGCCGTGGTTCTGACACACCGGGCAGCGGCAGTCGGCGATGGCAGACGCCACCAGCGGGTGGCGCTCGGGTGCGGCGCCGCCTGTCATGAACTGCTCGAACGCCTTGGCGTAGGCCGAGCGCAGCTGCACAACCCGCGCGTGCAAGCTCATGACCTTGAGGTCAGCCTCGCCTGCTTGCGCCTCAGCGTCGTCGCGCTCCGCGACCGTCTTCTCGTACGCGGCGGTGAGTACCTCATGCCGGGCCTGGGCTTCCGTGCCGTCGAGCGCGTTGTCGGAGTCTCCCTTGACGGAGGCCTCCAGCGTCTCGATGCGCTTGCTCAGGTTGGTCGCCTGAAACTGGAAGTTGCGTGCGCGAGAGCTGGCTTTCTCCATTTCGCGGTTGAGCCAGTCGGCCCGGCCGGCGGCCTGTGGGTCGCCGCCAAAGCACACGTGCAGCAGCACGGAGGACACCTCCTTGTCCCAGAAGACGAGATGGCGGCTCTCGTCGAAGGTGAACAGGAAGTGCTGCAGCAGCACGAACTGATCGAACGAACTCAAACCGATGGCGGAGCACAAATCGGCTTTGTAGTGCTGCTCGTTGTGCTCCGCCGTCGCGCCGTCCGAGTTGTGCACCGTCAGACCGTCCTGCAGGATCTGCAGCGACTGCAGGGCGCCCACATCGAACAGGCCTCGCTTGAGGATGTAGGTGCGGCTCTTCACGCTGAATCGCACGGTCACGGCGGCCGCGTCTCGATCGGCTTCGGCAATACGGCCGTCGAAGAAGGAACGCGTGTATTCCTTGGCTTTAATGGCGTACGTCGCCGCGGACAGGAACTCGCGGCGCGGCTCTGGCACGGCACCGGTCAACGCGTAGTTCACGGTGCTCAAGAACGTCGACTTGCCGATGCCGTTGGCGCCAGCCAGGCAAACGACGCCGGCGCGCAGCTTTAGGCTGACGTCAGGATCGCGGCTGTAAAGCGAGAAGGCGTGGAGCTTGACCTCTTCCAGACGGGGCCAGGCGAAACGCGGGTGCAAGGAAGTGCTCATGTTCGGGGACGCAAAAGGGGTTTGGAGCGAGCGTGACGGGCGCGGTTTGCCACCGGCTCGATACGCGATCAACGGGACTCAGCCAGCGAGCGCTCGCTAGGGCAGGAGCTGATGCAAGTTGTGCGACAACGGTAGCCTCATGATTCTCGGCAAGGGGCGTGTCTGCCTCTGGCTGCGAACTGGCGCGCCGATGCGCTTGGCCGCTCGCGTATGCGGCGGCCCTAGTGTTCGTGACATGGGTGTCCTCCCTGCGGACGATGCTGATGTTTTTGGGCAGTTTACTGAGCAGGCGCGCCAGGTCATGAGGACTTTCGTGCATCTTGGCGCCCTTCCCATGGACTCATCCCGCGCTTGACCCGGTGAGCGCCCCATCGGCGCGCGCCAAAGATCCCCTTGGATGCGGGGGCAGGCCATGCCCATGGTCACGGAAAGCTCGGTTGGCAGGCGCTCCCTGGCGGAGATGCAGCGCATGCATGGGCATCTGGTCGACGAGGCGGCGGACGGCCACCAGACGGTGCACATGGCACTCGAGGGCACAGTACGAGGTCGCGCTTGTCGACATCGGCCATCCAGGCATTGATAGCTTCGAGGTCGCGCGACGCTTGCGGGTCGCGGGCAGCGTCGGCACTCACGCATTTCGCCTTGACTGGCTACAAGGAAGCTCGAGACGCCGCTCTGGCCGCTGACTTTGATCGGCACATCGCCAAGCCAGTCGATCCGCAGGCGGTGCTTGAGCTTCAGCGCCCCGAGGCCAAGATGCCCGATGCACCCACCGCCTCCGCGACACCCTAGGACCGCTGGCGCGCTGGGTTATCGATGCGACTCCAGGCACTGGGGTCGCTAGCACCGTTGATGGCAACCCCAACACGGCGTAGCCTTGGCGGCAGACCCGGAGTAGGCCAGCGCCATGCACACGTTCCGAACCTCGTCGCCAGCATCCCCACAGACCTCGTCCTCGATCGCCGCTCAGCCGGTCTTGGTCAGACTCGATCTGATGGAGCGGCAGCTGCTGCTCGGCTTGGCACGTCTTGAGCCCATCCCAGTGCGCCGAGCTGCGGGATGGCAGTGGCTGTGCGAATGGATTAAGCCGCGATCATCCGGACGCGCCTGACGAAAGCCGTAGTCCCAGTTTCGCAAGGCTTTCGACCCAATGTCTCGGACAACTTGCAGCAACTTGGGGCCTTGCTCCGTGCCTGCGTTCACGCCCCGGTGTTCCTCGGGGGGCGCCGGCGGTCCCGCTCGGTGGATCGCAATCTGCTCAGGAGCGGCGCCACAAGCGGGATTGTGAAGCTCGGCATAGCCACTCGCCAGCAACTCAAGAGCGCACTGCGGACCAGAGCCAGCGCGGTGCGGCGGCCCCAATTCAGTGCTGCCGAAACTGGGCGACTGGAAAGCGGCGACGACCGGACGCACGACGTGCAGCGATGACCGTCGGAGATCGCTGCGTTGCCGTCGCCGCTTCAGGCTGATCTCAGTCGTTCGCAAGTCAGGTCCTGACCGGCCGCTCGCGCCAAGTCCGGTCACTCGGTTCGGGGCGCCTGGCCGACGGCTTCGCCGTCCTAACCGGTCGCTCGACAGTGGCGCCCGTCTCGAGCCTTCGTGAGCGACCGCTTCCGCTCGTCGCGAGCGGCTGATGCCCGACCCGTCGCGGTCCAAGGAATTGCTGGAATCAGCACCTTGAAGCAATCGTTCCACCTTGGAGTTAGCTCGCGGACCGAGGTCTGCCAGGGGATGTCGGGTCGAACGGCCGGCGAGGACGTACCAGCAACCGCGGCGCATTCAGGCCTGTGAGAAGAAGCCCCACCCATCACATTTTCCTTGGTATGTCGCAGCAACCTCACCAAGCCAATCTTCCATCTCAGATAGGCGCTACTGCGCTCTAACGAATGAATGCGGATCGTTGACGATCCGTCTCTACCCACATTTGAGCACGCAACTTTGAACGTGCGTCAGGTTGGCGACGTGGCTAGAAGCGGACCCTGACCAACGTCAACTCCTGGTCGGGAACTCCCGTTCACGCATGCGCCACACAGCGACCTCCAAGTGGGTGGTGGCTGTCAACGATGAGCGGATCAGGTCACTCCGTCAGAAGGCCCTCACCGCCGCAACAGATTGGCGTTGATGCCGCGCGACATCGGCACCGCTGTCATCGACATGATCCGCCCTATGCACGCCGCCACGGCGTCGGCCCTGAACCCCGGCGATTCCAAGACGAAATGGCTGGCCGCCTACATTCCAAGAAGTGGCCGGAGCCAGTCTTTGGCGAGCTCTCTAGTCCTCCGACTTACGTCCTTGGAACATTTCGATGAAAGCGTCCACCGCGCACATCTTGGCGAGTTCCGGATGAGCGAACTCGCCCTCTAGGGGCCGACGAATCGGCGGCCCGACCTCTGGCGGCAGGGTGAGTACTAGGACGGGTACGAACATCCCGTTCTCAGGAGGCTCTGCCTCGACATCAGCTTCCCAGTCATCCAAAGTTGTCGACCTCCCTGGTTGCTCAGGCCAGTCGCCAATACTTCTGCCAAGTGGCCTTAATGGCGTCCGCTGCGAGCTCCCGCTTTGTTGCGCGCTCGTACCCTTCGACGCGGTCGACGGCGACCAGCAGGTCCGCGCCCTCGTCCTGCAGCACCTCGTAGGGCCAACCTTCACGCATGGCATCTTCTGCGACGAGGTCCGGGTGAACATCGTCGTAGCCAGGGGGCCGGGAAATTCGAATCTCAACTCGCTCCTGCGGTGCCATCGCTTGGCCTTCTTGCTGAACTACTCGTTGATAGAGCGTACACGGCCTCAACCTTGATGTGGGACACGAAGCTGAAGTGCAGATCCTCGCTGGACTCAGACTAAGGTAGAACGCAAGCCATGACGGCGCCGAAGTGCGCACCGGCTCCAGCGACGACGAAGACGTGCCAAACTCCGTGGGCGTGCCGCTTTCGGCTGGGATTGGCGAAGAAGTATGTGCCTGCGGTGTAAAGGCCGGCGCCCACCAGGAACAGACCCAGTGAGCCGTGCGCGACCTGCACTAGCGCGGGAACGCTTGCGATGGTCGCTATCCATCCGCTCGCGAGATACAACCCGAGCATGGGTCGCTCTCGTCGGCCAAAAAGCGATAGCGCCGATCCGGCAAGCGCCACAGCCCACATGAAGGCAAGCAGCACCCAATCTGCCGAACCGCTCGCCGTCAGAAGCACAAACGGCGTTGCGGTACCAGCGATCAGCAGGAAGATCGCGCAGTGGTCAGCTCGTGCCCAGAATTGCTGCGTGCGCCCCCGGGTGCTGTGGCACAAAGTCGATGCTGCAAAGACGGCGACCAGCGTCGCGCCGAAGACGCCTGCGGCCAGGACGCGGCGCAGGTTGCCCGTGTCCAGCGCTTGAACAACCAGCCAGACCGTCGCCGGCAACGCCGCGAGCAAGGCGGCAAGGTGGGTTGCAGCGTTCAGACGCTCACCGTGGTACATCGCCCCTAGGAATTCGTTCTCTATCCGCAGCCTATACACCACGTGTGACACCAAGTTCTCTGTTCACCACTAGCGCCGGCATTTCTGCCCTAAAAGATAAATCGCGCGACGAGCGAATCCGTGTTTCAATAGTCTGCACTGACATTTGCGCCCCTCGGTAGTCCGACCTTCGCGTCAGCGAGCACTTGGTCGCCGTAGACGACCTCCGCTCTCCTGCAGAGCTCGACCGAAGGACGCAGAATGTTTGTCAAGGCAGGACTCGCCACTATCCGCGAAGTCGACCTCGCGTCATTCGACGTGATCTACATCTGCCCTCATCGCTCCGAACTCGGAACGCTGATCTTCCGAAGGCGACATACCCCGCCTCAGCGGTCCTTGTTCATCGAGCTTCCCCTCTATCCCCAGCACGGTACGGTCGAGCGCATTCGCGATGAACTCGACCCCGGGCAACTCCACGACGGCTGGCTTCCGTGAGCGTCTCCGCGATAGCGGGGTCAGCGTGCTCGGTCACCAGGACGCTTCCATCAGGCCAGCCGCCCGCTGGTACGGACCGCCCGTCGCTCCAAACATGGCTGTGAGCCGCACCCGCGCCACTCAAGTGCGGGGCCGGCACGGCCAACCAGGACATCACATGACCATAGAACCCCTACGCGCCGCCCACGTTTCTGGGCCGCGCGATCCGGCACGTCTTGCCGACGTTGATGCCGTCGCAGTGCTCGCTGGCCTTGACCATCCACGGCACGGGCGCCTGGAGCGCTCGGAGCGTTTCGTCTCCGGCACCCATTTCCATGGCCGGACGACCCTGAACTACAGGTTGTATACCCCCCCGGGAGACGTGTGCACCGCTCGACCGCTGCTTGTGATGCTGCACGCCGGCGAACAGGGACTCCAAGACTTCGCCTTGAGTAGTCAGATGAACGCAGCGGCCGGCCGGTTGGGCTGGATGGTGTTGTACCCCGAGAAGCCCGAGCGCCCTGGTGAGCAGGCGGGGTGGAGTTGGTACATGTACAGCCACCAGCAGCGCGGCCGCGGCGAGCCCGCACTGCTTGCAAGCCTGACTCGCCATGTCATCGCGCAGCATCGGATCGACGAACAGCGCGTGCATGTCGCAGGCCTTTCGGCGGGAGGCGCCATGGCTGCAGTATTGGGCCAGGCGTATCCGGACTTGTTCGCCTCCGTGGGCGTTCATTCTGGGCTTCCCTACGGCGCCGTCGACGACGCGAGCGGCGCAACCTCGCTCAAGCGATATGGGCGCGTGGATCAAGAGGCATGCGCCGGTCGTCCGCTGAGGCAAGGCGCGCCTCCAACCATCGTCTTCCACGGCACGAGGGACATGACCGTCCACCCTAGTAACGGGGTGCGAATCTATGAGAATGCCGTCTCGGGGCGCCCTGGCGAGCATCGATTCGAGAACGGCCGCGAAGGTGGGCGTGCCTACACGCGCCGCACTCACGTCGCCCCGGACGGACACACCAACGCCGAGTTATGGCTGATCGAAGGCGCTGGTCACGCCTGGTCCGGCGGTGATCCACAAGGCTCGCAGGCCGACTGGCAGGGCCCTGCGGCGTCCGAGCAGATGCTGTGTTTCTTCATGCGCCACCCTGCATCGCACTGAGCCCGCGGTCTGAAAATGCTGCTCTCGGGCATTCAGACCGCGCTCACTTTCACACCCACCCCATGCGGCCCCTTGCCGCGCCTGGCCGGTCTCCGGCCTATCAATTGATCGAACAAGATTCCAAACAGCGCCATTCCCATGGGCAAGTACGTCGTCTCGCCCGCGACACACCCGACCGACTGCGGCCGCTTCAGCGCCGCCTTCGCGATCAGACGTGCCGACGGCAACGGCACGTATTGCCGGGTCATCCGTTTCGACAGGACATTTGCGTCCCGTCATGCCGCCCGGCTCTTCGCAGTGACCCAAGGCTGGCTCGAGTCCATCGGCGACAGCCAGCAGGTCTGCTGAATCGCTGCCCCGAACCTTCCCCTGCCTCGCGGCAGCTTCCAGCCCGGCCAACCGCATGTCACCAACACGACGGGGACATCGACCCCAGCGGCACGCCAACCAAGAATGAAGAAAGGCTCATCGCATGAGCAACAAGATCTACGTGGGCAACCTGCCCTACTCGGTGACCGATTCCACCCTTCGGAGCAACTTTGCGGAGTTCGGTGACGTCTCCTCAGCCAAGGTGATGATGGATCGCGACACCGGCAACTCAAAGGGCTTTGGGTTTGTGGAAATGAAGTCCTCCGAAGGTGCGGAAGCCGCTATCGCCGGGCCGCACGGCGTGTAGGTGCAAGGGCGCTCGATCGTGGTCAGCTTGGCACGCCCTCGCGACGCGGAGAAGCGAGGGGAACTGCGCCCGCAGGGAGAGTTCCGCGCGACTAAGCGGTCCGTCGTCGGGTATGGGACGGGGGGAGTTGGCGGCGGCCGCTACTGAGGCGCTGCCTCGAGCACGGCATGCTGCAGTCCATTTCATCCACCCGTGAATGCACCGTCTGCGAGCAGTAGACCGGGCACCGAGACGTCGGAACCAGTATCGATGCAGGGTCAGACGTCCGTTTTGAGGCCGAGGAGCCTTCTATGGCAGCAGTACCTCCAGGGCTTCTTTCGACACGGGCTTGAGCAGCGTGTGATCGAAGAGGTCGGCAGCGTCGCGCGGGCTCGGTGCTGATCCTGAGATTCCGATCAGCAGCGCGTTGCTGCCCGCGCCCCTCGGATCGCCTGAGCGAGTCCGCTACCTCCGAGGCCTGGCATCTAGATGTGCGAAATCACTGCGTCAGGCGGGACGTCCTGGGTCAAGCAGAGCGCTTGCTCCCCCGATTGCGCCGTCCGCACGCTGAATCCGAGCCCCGCGAGCAGCAAGCCAAGCGACGTCGACATGTCAGGTAGGTCGTCGACCACCAGGACGGACCGTGGAGGCGGTGGGATGGTCATCCGACTTCCTTGTTGAACGAGATACGTGGCCCCCGGGCATGCCGCGACCCCGGCCATGCTCAGACTCCGAGCCGCCTTGGGAAAGGCACGTACTCCGAGCGCTTTCAAGCGGCCGCGATTGCCGCATCGATTGCCATCGAGACCGCCCGTATCACGGCCTCGCGCTCGGACTCGTCGTCTGCGCGGTAGGTGGAACCTTCCAGTTCGAAAACCCGCTCGGAGCGATTGATCGTTGCATTCCAAACCAGCAGTGCTCCGCTCGCGCTGAAGTCAACGCACGCCTTCGCCAGCCCTGTGGCGGAGGCGCTCACCCGACACTCGTGCCGGAAATCCACGGACTTGAAGAGTCGCATCGGTTGCTCCCTGTTTGTGGCGTCGGTGTGCGGGATCAGCGGAACCTTGCGTTCAGCGCCTGACCGATCGACGACACGACGGTCTGGGATTCGGTCTCGCCTTGAGCTCTTTGAACGCATCCCGTCATCTCGAAGAACTGAGGCGCGATGTAGAAGGTGGCGCTCCAACTCAGGAAATTCCCGCTCGCGCCAAAGTCGGCACATACCCTGATGACGCGCCCGCTGAAAGGCACCGTGTGCTTGAAGTCGACAGTCGTGAGTTCGTTCATCAGCGCCTTCCTCACGGCATTCCCGGCGGCACGGCGAGGGGTGGGGTGATGCTTCGATCGGGCGGGCGATGGGGCAACAGGCCATGACTTGACCGCGGCCGCCGATGATCGAATCCGATCATGGCAGCCAATCCTCGGAATGCCGCAGTGGGTCCAGCACGTCACGGATCCGCTCGATCGTTCCGTGCTTCGGATCGTTGGGCAGGTCGATGAAGAGCGCTCGCCTCGGTGGGGCGTGACGCCGCCTGAAGATCAGTGTTCCCAGCTCGGAATGGGACGGGCAGACGTAGATGACATCGAAGGACGAAATCTGCAGCCCGCCAATGTGGGCAAGTCCGGCTTTGACGAACATGTCGCGCTTTCGAAAGAGCTCCCTGGCGGAGCGACCTGGTCGTCGTTGCTGGCGGCCACGCAAGCTGGCCGACGCGACGCCGCGCGCATGTCAGTGCTGAGCATTCAAGCACGGATGGCGAGCCGGCGGGAAATATGTTTCTGATCCCGGCCTAGGCGTGGATCGTCACTTGCTGGGTTTCTCGGCATGGCTCTACCGGAGAGGGAGGCGACCATGAAGCGCAGGTCCAAACCGAAGCGGCACGCCGCCGGACGCGATCAGAAGGACGGACTCCCCACCGCCGAGCGCGCCGAACTCCAACGTCAAGGAGCCAAGGCCGCCGCGCGAGGTGAAGAGCGTGATGTGAATCCCATGGACGAACAGTTGAATCGCCCTTCGGCAACGGGAGAGTGCCCGGACCTTTGGCAAAGGCGAAAAGACGCCTGGCAGCAAGGGCACGATGTGCAGTCCCAAGCTGACAACCAGACGAATTCCCATCCTTCTAGTCGGGAAGAGAGTGATGAGCACTGAAGCCGAGTCAGTTCTGCGCCTTGCGCAGGTCGAGCGCGAGATCAGGGAGGCCGAGCACACGCTCGAGAAGCTTCTGACCCAGATCAACCAGGCACGCAGCGAGGAGCGGCTGGGAGCCTTGTACTGGATGGTGCTCGAGAACGAGCGCCTGTACACAGAACTCCATGATCAGAACCTGCGCGCCGTAAGAGAAGCCGACTCCGCGCACGCCGCGCTTGAGCAGGCCGTGCGGGTTGCCGAGACCGATCCATTGACCCAGCTGCCCAACCGCATTGTCCTTTGGAACAGGTTGACCCACGAGCTCGAACTCGCCAAGCGGAACTCGACGCCCCTGGCAGTTCTCTTCCTGGACCTCAATGACTTCAAGAAGACCAACGATCAACTCGGGCATGAAGTCGGCGACCGGTTGCTGCTGCACGTGGCCGGCGTCCTCAAGGCGACGCTGAGAGCAAGTGACACCGTTTGCCGCATCGGCGGCGACGAGTTCGTCATCATTGCGGAGAACGTTCCAAGCGACGGCGTCGGACGCCTGATCTCCAAGATCGTCGCGGCCGTTGCTCGGCCGTGGACCGTGGCTGGCACCGTCCTGACGCAAGGCGTGAGCATCGGCGCCAGCTACTTTCCGGCCGACGGTGACCAGGCAGAGGACCTCGTGAGGAAAGCAGACGCAGCCATGTACCTGGTCAAGCTGGCCGCGCGTACGACAACACGGGGTGGCGAAAGAGGAGGGCCGATGCCTAGCGCCCGCCTCTACGACCCGCGATGAAGTCCGTTGATCCGCTGCTGCTCGCTGTGGTCCGGCTTAGCACCTCGCAGGGTGGTCGAGCCTTGACGCGCGCCACGGGCTTCCTGCAGCAACGCGGCGAGGAGGTCTTTCTGGTCACCTGCCGGCACGTGTTCATCGATCCGTCGAGCGGTCACTATCCCGATCTGATACAGGTTGATTTCCATACGGACGGCAACAATCTGGCGACAGTCGCGAGTGCTGCTCTTCCTCTGTATGAAGCGGGCACCGCGGCGTGGAGACAAGGAAGGGACGCGGCGGGAGACGTCGACGTCGCGACTCTCAAGCTCCGACGGGAACAGATGCCGGACAAGGCGGTCTGGCACGCCTTTCCCTCCGAAGAGATGCCGGAGCTGGAACGGGACATCGGCTTGGGTACGCCGGTGCTGATCGTCGGGTTCCCCATGGGGTTTCACGATGAATTGCATCACCTACCGGTGGCTCGATCCGGCATCGTGGCGTCCCCCTACGGCTGGCGCTTCGGCGGAGAGGGATATTTCCTGACGGACGCGCGGACGCATCGAGGTCTCAGCGGAGCCCCGGTCGTGACGCGGGATGCGTCCCAGCCGCGGTTTCCCTGGCGGCTGCTGGGCATACACTCCGCTCGTCTGGAAGGGCGAAACAGGGAGGCGGCCTTTGACGAGACCCTTGGACTGAACTGCAGCTGGTATCCGGACATCCTGCGCGTGCTCACGACCGGCTGACCGCAGATGGCCATATCGGCACGTGCACGCGCGATGCACAAGGGAACCGGTTTTCCTCACCCTGGCTTGGCTGGAAGAGGAGATGCGTTGCGGCAGCGCCGGTCAGCCGCGCGCGGACTGCGGCAGATCCGCATCTGAGATTCCACGCCGCGCCTGACCGGCCGCATCTGGTACAGGACGTGCAGTGGCATCGCCGTCGGGAGGCACGTCGCTGCCTTCAGGCAGCTCGTGCGGCTTGCCCTCTGTCTCCTCTTGCGTCGAACGCTTCTTGCCGTCATTGCCGGTTCGCTCGGCGCCGGAGTTCGATTCGTCCGATGCGTCGCCGGTGCGAACGCCCTCCGGCGATTGGTTCGCAATCGGATCACCGACGGGATCGTCGTTCTCGTTCTCAGGCTTCGAGGTCGTAGGACGGGTGGACTCGGAAGCCGACGTACTGCTGTTCATGATGGCGCCTTGATGTGGGGCGGGATGCCCCGCTGTCCTCTGGCAAGTCCGACTCCGCGCAGATTACGACGTGAGCCCAGTTCGACCGGGTAAGGGAGCCCGCTAACGCGTAAACGCATGGAGAACTTGCCGACCGGCGTGCTTGAAATGCCTGCGGCCCCACAAGCGTTCAGTACCGGAAGCGCGTCCCCCGCGTCGCGGGTTATGGGGCTGAGCACCACCTAACCGGAGCTGCGGCACTGGACCGAGGGCAGTCGCATGCAGCACGCCTGATCTTGGCGCTCGAGAAGCACGCCGGTTCGCATGTGGGAACCGGTGGCGGGCGAACTCTTGAACGGCAGCCTTCCTAACGTGTGCGTCGAAAGGGAGCACAGCATCGAACGGGGCTCAGGCTTCGTTCTCTGGCGAGGCGTTCGATTCGGCGTAGGCCCGGCCATCCGAATTCCTCCGGCTGTCCGGGGCCATTGGTGAGCCGAAACAGGAGGAGGCCTTCTTCCAGCGGTTCCCGGCGCTGATCCGACGTCTTTTCACCATAGATTGCCGCGGCCATTGTTGTTCGACCAGCCAGGCGCCGACTACGCCGACTACGCCGACCATCGAGGGGCGCTTACCTGTTGCACTGAATTACCCGAGCCGGGTTTCAGCAGGCGGACGTACTCGGCTTTCACCACTGCGTAGCACTCACAGGTGCGTTGCTCGAGACCGGCACGGTCGAGCACCCGGATATGTCCACGGCGGTAACTTATCAGCCCAGCATCTTGAAGATTGCCTGCCGCCTGGGTGACGCCCTCTCTCCGCACCCCGAGCATGTTGGCGATGAGGTCCTGCGTCATGACAAGATCGTTGCCGTGGAGCCGGTCCAGGCTCAGGAGCAGCCAGCGGCAAAGCTGCTGATCCAAGGAGTGATGCCGATTGCAGACCGCTGTCTGGGACATCTGCGTGAGCAGAGCCTGCGTATAGCGGAGCAGAAGGTGCATCACGTTCCCCGCTCGGTTGAATTCCGCGAGCATGAAGTCGGATCGTAGCCGCAGCAGTTCCCCCGCGCTTTGCACCACGCCGCGGCTGGGAGTAGTCTGACCGCCCATAAAGAGCGACACACCCAGCACGCCCTCATAACCCACAACGGAGATTTCCGCGGAGCCGCCGTCCTCGAGTACGTAAAGAAGAGACACGATGGACGTCGTAGGGAAGTAGACGTGGGACAGGTGACCTCCCGATTCGTAGATCACCTGACCGAGCGGCGCCTGCACCGCTTCCAGATTTGGAAGCCATCGCGACAACTCTTCCTCCGAAAGTGCGGCAAGGAGTTCGTTCTGGCGCGCAAGTTCTGTCGACACCATCGGCGAGCCTTCGAATGTTGGTTGGAGATCCGACGACAGCCGGTACACGAAGAAGAGGCTGGATCGACGTCCTGCGGCTAGGTTCGTTGTCGCACCGACGCCTCCACGGGAACGGCACAGGCTAGAGCAGCAGCGGGCGCGGTTGTTGCGGCCTGAGCCTAACCGAGCCGCCTCCGCACCATATAGCTTCCTCGAACGACATCCGCAATGTCCGTGCATCACCACTGCAGCGACGAAGCCAAAAAGCCCGAGCAAACGAAGTTGCCCTCCACCTGCACTGGCCGGCGTCGCCACACCCAAGCCGAGCACGTCTCTCAATGTGAGCCAGCCATAGATCCAGAGCGTCCTCTTGCAACAGATTTAATGGCTTCGGAAGAACTTGTATGAGTTTTGCGGCATGGATGCTGCTCTTCGGAGCGTTGCTTCTGGGCATGGTGCTCCTGGGCACCCTTCTTGGCCGCATGCAACTGACCAGCGCCATGATCTATCTGGGTATCGGCTGGGTGCTCGGCCCGGGTGTACTCGATATATTCCGCCCCGATCCGTTCTCCCATTCCGAGCTGCTCCTCCGATCGGCGGAGCTGGGCTTGGCGATATCGCTTTTTGCGGTCGGGCTAAGGCTGGGTGTACCGTTCTTCGATCGCCTTTGGCGGCTCCCTTTAAGACTGGCGTTCCTGTCGTTAGCGGTCATGGTGGGACTGACCGCGATTGTGGGCGTGGTCCTTCTGCAGATGCCGCTCGGGGCGGCGATTCTGCTGGGGGCCATCCTCGCTCCGACCGATCCCGTGCTGGCGTCCAGCGTGCATACCGACGCGGGAAAAGACCCGGAGCGCGTCGGCTTCAGTCTGGCCGCTGAGGGGGCGCTCAATGATGCCGCAGCGCTTCCCTTTGTGATTCTTGGCCTGGCCGTACTGCGGGCTACCGGCGACCGGGCGATTTGGCATTTTGATTGGCTTCAGTGGACAGCCGTCGATCTGATCTGGACGCCGGTGGCCGGCGTCGCAATCGGGGGAAGTTTTGGCGCCCTCATGGGCTGGGCCGTGGTGTTTCTGCGGAGCCGGTATCGGCAGGCCATTGGCCTGGACGCCTTCATCGGACTGGGGCTCATCGGCGTCGCTTACGGCGCGGCACTGTATGTGTCAGCCTCCGGCTTTCTTGCTGTTCTGGCTGCGGGCATCGCGTTCGGAAGGGGCGCTGAGCAGCCGCGCCGACGGGAACAAGCCCTCGGCGGGCATGCCGACGTCTCGGGACATCCCTATGAGGCCGTTGCGACGCACTCTCATCACGCGAGCGCGACAATGAAGGAATCTGTTGGGCGTTTCAACGATCAACTCGAGAAGGTTGCCGAGATGGGCCTCATCATCTTGGTCGGCGCCATGCTGCCTTTCGTGCCGCTGTCGCCGCTGATCCTCGGCGCCATCGCATTGAGTCTGCTCCTTCTGCGGCCCGTTTCAGTCGCTGTGGCGATTGTCGGAGAGCAGCTTACCTGGCGGCAGCACATCATGTTGGGATGGTTCGGGATTCGCGGGGTGGGCTCCGTGTACTACTTGCTGTACGTGCTGAGCCAGGGCGTACCTGGCGACGTAGCTGCATTGCTTGCTGGCGTGACGCTCTGGACGGTCGCCTTTTCCATCACGCTTCATGGTCTTTCCACGCGCGCGATGACAACGCACCACGTCGGCGCACCGTGACCAGAGGACCCGCCGAACGACGTGTATTCGATGGCTCTGCCGTGTTTGTTACCACACAGACATCACCGCTCAGAAGGAGGACGCTGTGATTGTCGGTCGGTCGCTAATCACGGAGCATCCCTCATGAACGCTCTTCTCCTCTTTTCTGTTGTCCCGCTCGGAGTGCTGGGTGCCGTGCTCATCGCCGAGGGGGCCATCGGTTGGGGCATATCACTCTGGCTGGTCGCAGTCGTCTTGAGCCAGGCAACGTTCGTCGCCGACGTTTGGGCTGAGTACAGGAGCCAAAAGGCCTCGGGCCTATCGATACTTGCCGCGCTTGTCACCTGCATCCGGCGCACCACCTAAAGCGAGGCGACCGTGAACAATCAACCACGGGCTGCTCCGCCGAATCCTCCCCTCTCGTCGGACGAGGCAGCTGAAGATGCATTCACCACCGATGGCGGAAGGCCGGCCCACGTCCCAAAGGACAGCGCGAAACTGATCCCGAAAGATTCCCGTCGCAAACGCGAGAAGAAGTCGAAGGCTTGCCATGTGTGAGGCGATCCTCGTTCCGATTGACGGGAGCCGATCATCAGACGCCGGACTCGCGTGTGCCCTACGGTTGGCCGGCGCGATGAAGGCACGCCTCGTTCTCTTGAACGTGATCGATGTCGAACCACTGTTCCTCCAGACGGCTGGAGACTTCCAGGAGCACCGGCAAAGCCTTCGAGACTACGGGCAGGAGCTGCTCGCCAAAGCAGCATTGGAAGCTCAGCGGCAGGGTGTCCAGGTCTCCTTTTTCATGCATGAGACGGTTGAATTCAACGCTGCGTCCATCATCGTTGCGCAGGCCGTCGCCCAGCATTGTGGTCTGATCGTTTTGGGAACGCATGGCCGGCGCAATCCCAGCAAACTGCTGCTTGGCGGGGACGCCCAGTTGGTGCTGCGGGACAGCGCTGTACCCGTACTGTTCGTGCGATCGATACCTCCTCATGAGGCGTCACCCCGGAGTACCAGATAGCTCCCATCGGCACGCCGGTGGAGATGTCGCTGGCAACCCGGCTCGTCCATGCGCTCCAGGCTATACCTCGTGTGACATCCGCCTTGAGAGGCGGGCGAATCGCAAGCGGTCGGGCCCGGCAATCGCGCGTGGGCGGCGCATCCTGTTCAAGGACGGCGGCAAGCCATTCCTGCCACCCCTCGCTAGACCAGCGCCAGGGCCCAGCCTTGGAGCCATCGACATGGGCAATGCCGCCGAGTAAGTACACGACGAGCGAGGTTATGAGGCGCAGAGACAAGTTGACCTGCCCGTTTGATCTCGGCACGCAGGAGGGCCTTCAGTGCGTCAACGTGGAGGTCGCAGAAGTGGAGGATGGCGACGGTGCTGGCGCGCCTTCGATGGCCGGCAGCGATGAAATCGATGGCGCTAACGGGCCGCAAGGCAACTAGCCGCGCGGATGCGCGGAGAAGAAGCAGATCATTTGACTTGCCGCATCCGGTCCTTGCCAATCCGTGTGAGTACCGCTGGGTTCCCCGCCGGACCATGCATGTCCGGCCCCGTCGATCAACCAAGGTTCTGCGTGCGATCGACCGTCGGTTCCGATGCGCGTCTTTCGCGCGTAGGCCCGTCCACCTTCGTGGCCATGCTCGACTAGCTCCACGCCCGACAGGCCGCGTGTCGCGTCGGCATAGACCTGCTCGCCGTTGAGCGGGTGGACAATCATGTCCCGCGTGCCGTGAAAAACGATCGCTGGAATGCTGTGCGGCGAACTCGCAGCGGACTTCGTGCCTCGAGTGACCGGTCCGTTTCGCATGACAGACAAGGCTTCGGACGCGTGTGCGGCGACGCCGAAGGGGACTCCCGAGTGCACGCCCATGGAGGCGAAGGGTTCCGAATAGGTCCGTGCCAGCACAGCGGCCATCGCTCCGCCCGCGGACAGGCCCGCCACATGCACATGGCGTTCGTCGGCGCCGTATACGTGCATGACGTGCCGTGTCAATGCCGCCAGCAATGCTGGCTCGCCGCGACCGCGCTGCTGGTGACTGGTCTTGAACCAGCTCCAGCAGCCCTGCGGGTGAATTGATGTCGTCTGTTTGGGGTAAAGAACAAGCCAGCCATGGCGGCGGGCTACTTCGTTCATGCGAGTTCCGGCGGCGAAGTCATCGGGGTCCTGCATGCAGCCGTGCAGCATGAGCAGCAACGGACGTGGCGAGCCAGGATCGCCGGGCGGCACGTACAGCTTGTAGCTGACGGAGATGCGACCATGTATGAAGGTGGCCGCGAGAAGGTGTCGATCGTCCGTCAGCTCTTGCGCCGTCGGTGACATCGACGCGACCTGATCACTGAGATCAGCGGCGACATGCAGGCGAACGCTCATCGGAACACGTGTTGGCCGTTGGCCGCGGTCCAGCTGCGCTCGAAGTGCTCAGCGTCTGTCTCGTTCTTCGCTCGCAGTCCCATGAGGATGCCACCGTTGCGCACGCCTTCCTCATACTGCTTCACCCGCTCTTCCGGCATGCTCCAGCCGATCAGCGCGCCCAGGAGACCGCCCCCCGCTGCCCCCGCGCCAGCCCCCGCTGCCGCCGCCGCAAGAGGCCCTGCGACGACCAGTCCCAGCCCGGGGAGTACGAGGGTGGTGCCCACTGCGGCAACCGCAGCGGCGATGGCGCCCACAGTACCGCCGATGGCGCCTCCGACGCCGGCCCCCTCAGCGGCCTTGTTGCCGAGTTCTGTCTCAACATCACCATCGCTGAAATGATGCTTGCGGGTGTCTTCCGACATGACGAGGTCGACGTCCTTGGGGTCGTACCCGCGCTCGCTGATAGATCCGTAGGCCGACTCCGCGCTGGCGCGATCCGGGAACAGGCCGGTCACGAGATGGTCCTGAGTAGTGGAGTTCATGAGAGATTCCTTATGCGTTGAAACGGCGCGATTTACACCGCCTCAGAGCAAAGGCATACGGCGCCCCTGACCGGAACTCTCGCCTCACCGCTGCATTCTCCTAGGACGTCGGTCTGCGAGGGCCTCCTGATCGGGAAGTTCTTTCTACGGTTCCTCGTAACCGGTGGCGATTACCGGTCGCGCCGCCGCTTGCCGTCGGGGCAGCGCTTCATGCGACGCCCTCGCAGGTGCTCGGGCCAAGCCAATGTTGCAGCGTAGAGGCCGTCCCTCGCTTGCCGCCGGTGATCTGACTCGAGAGGTGTCCGTCGACCGGAGCGACGAGCTTGGCGGGCTACAGCGCACGCTGCGTGGAATGCTCGCCAGCCTGCGCACGCTCGTACGGGGAGTGCGATCGGGGGTCGACTCGGTGACCACGGCGTCGACCCAGACTGCCGCCGGGGAACCTTGACCTTTCCGGCTGTACTGAACAGCAGGCCGGCAGCTTGCAGGAGACCGCCGGCGCAATGGAGCGGATCACCGGCACCGTGAGCAACGCCGCTGCCAGCGCCGGCGCAGCGACGCAACTGGCCTCGAAGGCTTCCATCACGGCGCGCCATGGCGGGGAGGCGTCCAGCCGCGTCGTCGCCATGATGGAGGAGATCACAGCTCACAGCTGCCGAATCGGAGACATCATCGGCGTCATCGACGGCATCGCGTTTCAGACCAACATCCTGGCGCTGAACGCAGCGGTAGAGGCGGCGAGGGCCGGCGAGCTAGGCCGCGGTTTCGCCGTCGTCGCAGCCAAGGTGAGAAGCCTTGCGCAGCGCAGCGCCGGCGCGGCGCGCGAGATTAAGGGGCTGCTCGCCAGTTCGGCAGCCGCAGTCGAGGTCGGCCAGCGCGAAGTCGCTTAGAGCGGCGCAACGATGCGTCAGATCGACGACGAGATCGCCCAGGTCAACGACCGTGTCAACGAAATCGCGAACGCTGCACAGGAATAGCGCCGGGGCATTGAGCAGATCAATCAGGCCATCGCGCAGATGGACCAAGTCACACAGCGGAACGCCGCACTGGTTGAGGAAAGTGCCGCCGCGGCTGGAAGTCTCGAAGCGCAGGCCCGACGGCTGTCAGCTTCCGTCGCGACCTTTCAGCTGGCGCGAAGAGTGGCCTGCACGTTGCCATGGAGCAAGAGACTAGCAACTGCCTCCCGGCGGCGACATCTTTGCTTCAAGCCCTCGGAAGCTGGCGGGATGCCCCCAGAGCTCACGGTATGACCTTGAGCTGTGCGTTGCCGTTGCACAGTTTGATGTCGGGAGGACGGAGCCACCCCCTTTCCGACGCGGCCGCAAGGTGCCGGTCGCGCAGCACGGCAACCTGACCAAAGGCGGCCGGTTTCGCCTGCGCGAGGAGTTCGACCCAGCGTCGCGCCGGACGCTGCGCGTGGCGCGCTTGGTAGCGGTGTCCGGCTTGAACGGGGACCGGACCAAGAATTCGCTGTTGCCCCTGTGGGACGCTGCGGTGATCTTTTCGGACGGCGGCTACTGGACGGTGATCGGCTTCGAGCGGGAGGTAATCAAGAACGAGAAGGTGTCGCTGCGCCAGACGTGGGCGCTCCGCGAGTTGCCGGCGGAGGTTTGCGAAGAAATCGAGAGCACGATCGCCATGGGCCGCGATGCCTCGATTCCGACGACCATGAAGTGGGCATCCGCGCTGCCGCCGCCACCGCCGGCACCGGTCGACCTGCGGAAAGCCGTGTGTTCGACAGACACCATGTACGGGCCATAGCCTTGATGGTGCTTGGGCGGCATTGGAACCGTCGCGCCTGCCGTTCAAGAACTGTGGCGCCGCTTGGCCTCGTAGCTGCGTCGCGGTCCGGGCGGCCGGTACGGGCTCCATCGGGACCTCAGTGGCTCGGCGTACGGGATCGGTACTGTAAGGAGTTCCATATTGAAGAAGGGCTGAGGAGCTCTAGCATTTGCACGTGCTAAGCCCGAGCCGCCCATCGGTCCTCATACTGGACGACTATCCCGACGCCGCAGAGGCCGTCGCGCTGCTGCTTGAGCTGGCCGGCTGGCGCGCCGTCTGGGTGGATCGCATCGACACGGCCACCGAAATACTCCGCTGCGAGCGCTTTGACGCGCTGATCATGGAGCCGCATTTGGCCGCGGGCGAAGCCTCCCAAGTCGCGGTCGCCGCCCGCCGCCTGCCGTGGAAGATGATCTTGATCTCGCTCACCGGCAGCATTCGCAAAGGAGACGAGACGAGCTACGAGCCGACGCTTTATGACTTCAACCTCGTTAAGCCCGTTGGCGCCGAAGTCCTGATTGACGCCCTCCGTAAGGCACGCCAGCCGATGCTGTCCGGCACCGGCATTGCTCACTCGGCTTATGGCGCCGACCTTGCTTCAAGCGCTTCGCACCTGGAATGATGCCGAAGCACACCGTCAGCGGCTGGATCGAACACTTGCCACGGCAGTGGCTAGGAACGACCAGCGCGCCGCGAATGACGTGATGCTCGAGCTGCGCGACGCGGAGATCTTTGCCGAGGAGATGCGAATCACCATGCTGCATCTTCTCTCAGAAGGAACGGTTGCGGGCGCTTGGCGGATTTGACCGGCACGCTTGGCGCGCTCCAAGGAAGTCCAGTTTCGCAAAGCGTTCAACTCCCCGTCTCTGCAAGAAAAGTGTCCGTCCTGAGACATCGGCCCGGTCGAGGAACGCAACCCGACGGGCATGGCGCTTCGGCGGACTGACTGCAGGCACGCTGTTTGCACGAAGTGGGCCTTGAATTTGGCCGTAAGCAGGCATGTTGGAATGTGAGGTTTGCGCTCAAGTGGTGGTTTATCCCAGGCGCAACTGGGAACCGAGCCTGACCCTAGTAGGTGCCCGGCGACGAAATCCACGCTTTGTCGACACAGTGTGGCGGTGCAGCCGTTGCAGCACGCTCTTTGTGAGAAGAGAAACGAAGAGCACGCAGGAAGAGATTTGGATGCTTTGGCGCCCGACCGAGCAGAACCATCGCATCGAGTGAATTCGTCCAGTAGGACAACCGCGCCAACCTTCTTGAGTAACCTCAGCGCGTCGATGGTCCGACCGTCCGCTCCCAGCAAGCTAGAAGTGCATCTTGCCGCTCTGGCAACGTTGGGTTGCGACTTTACCTTCGGCCTGAACTCCAGCAACCACCTGTACAGCGCCTGCGCGACCGGAGCCGCGCGGGTTCGTCGCTCTCGCAGCCGCTCTTCGGCTGGCAGGTCCTTCACGTCCCGCTCGATGCCGTAGAGCTGCCCGATGAACTCGATGGCAGCGCCTGCCAGCGTGCTCTTGTTGGCCAGGTGCAGCTCCACGAACCTGCGTCGCGCATGAGCCATGCACCCCACCTCGGTGATGCCGCAATCAACGAACACGCCTTGTAGCCCGATTAGTCATCACACAAGAGGCTGCCCTTCCAGGCGCTCCCGGTGCCGTGTCCAAGGAAAGTGCGTGGATGCTGGCCCGAGCGGCTCTCAGTGAAGTCATAGACCACGGCGCGCATCGTCTCAAAGGCGCCGCTGGCATAGGCCCAGAGATAGGCGCGAACGGCCGCTGTGCAACCGCTTGCCGCGGTTAATGGCGGCACCGGCCGCCGAACCGAAGGTCGGCTTGATGGCGGTCAGCGTGAGTTCACGCGATCGCCGCGGCCGACCGCAACCGCTGCAGAGCCGTCCGTCTGGCTTCGCTGCGTACGTTGCCGAACTTGGTGCTCAGCCTCACCGAGATGCGCGGCTGGCTCGCGGCTCAGTCGCGCGATGCCCAGGGGACGACCGTATCGATGAAAGCGCGCATTTGCGGCGGAAAAACGCCCGCTCGGGCTAGACCAGCGCGATCTGCATTTCGGCGCCGACTAGGTTGACCAGTGCCTACACCGGCGCCACTCTCCATGTACGTGCGACAAGGCTTACGGAAGACGCGCAATGCCAAGCCTGTCCACGCTCGGCCAGACTATGCTGATCCGAGCTCGTGCTCGACGCGGCCGCCAGAGTGCCCTCGTCGGCGAAGGCTTCGTCCAAACTGAAAGCGGTCCTCAGCTTGCGCGGCATCAAGTCGCCCATTCGTCGTGCTCGGGAACCATGACTCGCTCAGCCCACGCGTCAAGGCTAGGAAAGAGCTCCGTACGAGGCCACGGCAGAACTTCTTGAGACTTTGACCAAGTGAGATGAACCCTAGCCACGCGCCGCGTTCCATCTTCAAGTTGGAAGAGGACGTCGTCCCCGTTACCTTGAGCAAGCATCCGCACGGGGACCCCAAAAAGCACGTGACCAGGTGGAACCTCCTCTTGTAGCTGGTGGCAAAGACCATCGGCCACTTGCTGGTCAAAGTTTTCAGCTGACGTCCACGGCTCAAGCCATTTCATACTCGTTCCACTTGCTCGCGAGTTGCTGCGCGATTAGCTTAACCAAAGGTGGGTCCCCGCTCAGCGCCGGTCGAACACCCACATACCGTCCTGTCGCGAGAGCGTCGCGTCCATCCCATCGATTGGAAATCGGTACACATTGCCCGTGGGCACGACAGGCAGGAGGTCCTGCGTCCTTCCTGGCGAGAACCAGAACAGCTCTTGGGAAGCACTCGGCATGCCGGTGAAATCCATCCCGCTGACCGAGATGCGCCCCAGCGATACGCAGTGCGTGGGGTCTTGGCAGTTGGCAGCGTCTCTCTGTGGCGCCCACAGGACGACGACAGGGTCCACCGAAACAAGAAACAGGCTGCCCGGGAGAACCATGAATCGCACCCGCTCGCTGAGCCAACGTCTGGACTTTGCTATCGGCTCAAGATAGTCGGCAACAGACCTGCCGAGGTCATCGCGCATGAACCACTTTCCCGAGGGTGCGACGAAGAAGGTCTCGCAATCCTGGCCGCTTGGACGGCTAGCGTAAATTGAGGCCACGGATGCAACCGGACCTTTCGGCCAGCATCGGTACGCCGATTGACCTCTGACATTGCCGGCCGCCATAACGGGACCTGGACGCTGTTCGATGATCGTGGTGGCTGCCAACTGACAGCCGCTGACCGCCCCGGCGAAAAGCAAAGCACCGATGACCTTAGCTCCCATGCTGTTGAGGCCATCTCCAAGCATTTGGAACCCTTTCTGCGCGCGCGATTTCCAATGGGCGAAGCGTATCTCACCAATGTCCGCTTCGGCTGCGATGCCGGCGCACCTTCGGGTTGTAGCGTCCTTGGCCTAATGTGAAATGCGCTCCAACCGGACGCCCGTGGACGCCAAGCGAGCTTCGACCTCGGACATTCGATAGGGAACCAAGTGTCCGAGCTGCAGGCCCACCTCCGAGGTTGGCTGCGCAACGGAAGCGAGGTCGCCCCTTCATCCGCTCAGGGAACCTTGACCCGCAGTCTCTTTTGCATGGTCTCGTCGTAGAGCGCGATGGCTGCGGCTTTTCCAGCCCCGCTGGTCAACGTGAAGTGGAAGACCTTCCGGGCCGTGACGTAGCCAAGGTACAGGTACGTCGTCTCCGGCGTTTCAGCCGCATAGCTGAGTTCCAGGCCACCGCCGCCGGAGTAGGGGCGGATACTACGAGCGATAACGCTCACCGGACCTGCGGTGGTGCTTTCGAGCGCGCGATGCCGGATCTCCAGGTTCACCTCTCCCAGTGCGTTCCATTTCTCTTCCGGCACCTCGTAAAAATCGGCACTGATAGTGATGCCGGCTTGGGCCTTGTCTGAGTACCAGTTGAGAGTGTTCTCCTCCGTGTTCGGAACTTGTTGCCAGTCTTCCGGGAGGCTCAAAGAGAACTCGCTGTAGTTGTACGGATGGAGCCTTTCCACGGGCGGAGTCGGGGAAGTCAAGCTGAACGAATAGTTGAACTTCATCTTTGAGCTTGGCTCCTGTTGCGGCGGTGAGGCATTCTTGCTTACATCACGGGCGACAGCATGCTGGGTCCGCAGCATGTCGGATCGTGGGTGCCTGCTTCAAGCTTTAACCCGCCGTCCACTTCAGGCTGATTACGGTCCGTCGACCCGCCGCCCGCGGCAGACCAGTCCAACCCTGAGCGGACATTCGGCCTCCTGCTCTCGCTGCCCTGAAGCAGCCGTGCGGACGCCATCGCGGTCACAAAAGGATGCCCCGCAACGGACGACGCACATCCTCCTGTAGCGATCAAGGCACCTGCGGCGCCGCGGGACATTCACGTCAAACTCAGGCGAGGCGCAGCCTCAATCACAGCGAACTGGCGCTCTCAGCGCGGCGTCGGAGCGTATCGTCTGAAGGCGCGAGCTGCTGCGGTGATTCGAGTCGGCACCGACCGCACTTACTCGCGCTGTCAACGTGTTCGGTGTCGGCAGGCAGTTTCTGCGTACTTCTTCGCTCTCAGCCCTAGGCGCCGTGCCGCGACATCAGAAGGTCGCTGAGATCGTGCTCAAGGCGGACTAGATCCACCGGCTTCGTCCAATATGCGACGGCGCCGCCCCTGATCGACTCTTGCACGTATTCAGCGGACGTATGTGCCGTAAGCACGGCGATCGGAACGGGGCGCCCGTCCGACAGGCGCCGCAATTGTCGCAGCACTTCGCTCCCGGGCATGTCCGGTAGATATAGGTCGACGATGACGGCATCCGGGCGTTCCCGATCATAAGCGAGCAGGCCCTTCTCGCCGGTCTCAGCAACGAGCAACTCAAATCCTTGGAACCTCTCAGCCCAACTTTGCAATAGAAGAATGTTGGTCGCGTTATCCTCGATGTAGAGGACACGGCCCTCGAGCTTGGGTGAAGTGCGGCTGACCATGCCTTCAAGGTAGCAGATTGGGCGCTGCGACTCATCCCCTGCATTGAGGTCGGCGGCGCTCGCGTGCGCTTTCCGTTGCATCATGTTCCTCAGAGCGCAATATCGCTCGCGCATTTCTCGCACCTCCTTCGTGGTTCGCTGATCAGGGCTAGCTCCGACGAGAGCCTGGAATCCAAGCCTCGTTTTCAGGGGCGCTACCTTCCGATCAGTGGCATTTGCGGGTTCATCGTGAACTAGTTTGCTGACGGGGCCATGCGCCCATAGACTAGAACCCTCGCTCAAAGGTCACATCAGGGAGAGAACGATGACCAACGAGACTGCGCTCGAGCGCTGCTGCGCCGCCCGTGGGGCTGTGGCCATTTACGGCTCAAGCCGCGTTAACGCGCGCGGCCAATGCGGTGGCTTTAAGCCATGACTGCACGCGATCTCGCGCAGTTGGCGGACGAAGGCCTTCCCGCCTATTTGATGGCTGCCTGGGGGGCAGTCACGACGCCGCTACTGGTTCACGACGAGCACCGCATCGTCCACGCCAATGCCGCGATGCTGCGCCTGCTCGGCTATGAGGCACGCGCACTGTTGGCGATGCCGTTCGAAGGCTGGGCGGTGCCGGAGCAGCGCGAAGCGCTGCGCCAATACGGTCTGCACGCGATCGCGCACGAAACGCTGCCGCCCGCCATCGAGGTTGAGGCAGAGACCGGAAGCGGATCGATTCGCGCGCTGGAAGTCACCGCGCGACCATACGTCGTGCAGGGGCGTCGCCTGAACGTTCTGACCGTGCAGGACCTGAGCGATAGCCGGCACGTGCAGACCAGCTTGCTCAACGTGGGACGGGTGCTTCACCAGATCATCGAGAACAACCCCGTCGCCAGTTTCGTGCTGGACGCCGAGCATCGCGTGACGCACTGGAACGCGGCCTGTAGCAAGCTGACGGGCATCGACGCCTTCGACATGATGGGGCGCCGCGACGCCTGGACTGCCTTTTATTCTGAAGCGCGCCCCCTGCTGGCCGATCTCATCATCGACGGCACGATAGAAGTGCAATGCGTTCCGCTTTACGAGGGGCGTTGCCGACGCTCGGAGACCATCGACGACGCCTATGAGGTCGAAGCGTTCTTTCCGAGGATGGCCGACGGGGGACGCTGGCTGTTCTTCACCGCCGCCCCGCTACTGGACGCACAAGGGATCGTGGTGGGGGCCATCGAGACCCTGCAGGACGTCACTCAGCGGCGTCGCGCCGAGGAGGAACTGCGCCGCCACCGAGCCGAACTCGAAGAGCTGGTGAGCGAGCGCACGGCCGAGCTGCTGCAGACGCATCACGAGCTGGAGGCGTTCCTCGAGAACGCCTCGGTGGGCATCGTCACCACGCTGCACCACCGGATCGTGCGGGGCAATCGAAAGTTCGCCGAGATTTTCGAGCTGGGAGAAACGCCCGCCAGCGGCACGCCAACCCGGACGTTCTTTTGCAGCGACGAGGACTTCCAGGCGTTGGATGACGTTGCTTATCCGGTCCTGTCCCGTGGCAAATCGCTGCACCACGAGATGGAGATGCAGTCCATGAGCGGGAAGCGCTTGTGGATCCAGATGATCGCGTACGTTGCCAATCCGCAAGACCGGCTCGCGCGCATCTGGTGGCTGCTCCAAGACCGCACCGAGGAGCGCCGGGTGCAGCAGGCGCTGGCCGAGAACTACGAGCGGATCAAGCTCACCAACACGCGGCTCGAGGAGGCACAGAATCAACTGCTGCAGGCCGAGAAGATGGCGTCGATCGGCCAGCTCGCCGCCGGCGTCGCGCACGAGATCAACAACCCGATCGGCTTCGTCAGCTCCAACCTGGGCACGCTGCGCGGCTACGTTGAGCCGATGTTCGGACTGCTCGACGCGATGCAGTCGGCCATCGTCGAGTTGCCTGAGCCCGTGCGGGCGGCGCTGAAGGAACTCGACCGCCGCATTGACCTGGCCTTCGTCAAGGAGGACCTGCCGCAGCTGCTCGACGAGAGCGAAGACGGCCTGGTGCGGGTCAAGAAGATCGTCCAGGATCTGAAGGACTTCTCGCGCGTGGATCACGCCGAGTGGCAGGACGCCGACCTCAACACAGGCCTGGACTCGACGCTCAACGTCGTCATGAACGAGGTCAAGTACAAGGCCGAGGTGCGCAAGGACTATGGCCCGCTGCCCCCGGTGCGCTGCATCGCGGCGCAACTGAACCAGGTTTTCATGAACCTGATCGTCAATGCCGCGCATGCGATCCCGCAGCGCGGCGAGATCCGCCTGACGACGCGAGCCGAAGGCGACTGGGTATGGGTCCAGGTCGAGGACACCGGCACCGGCATGAGCGAGGAGGTCCGGCGCCGCATCTTCGAGCCCTTCTTCACCACCAAGCCGGTGGGCAAGGGCACGGGGCTGGGGCTGTCGCTGTCCTACTCGATCGTGCAGAAGCATGCGGGCCGCATCGAGGTCGAGAGCACGCCTGGCAAGGGCACGCGCTTTCGTGTCTGGGTGCCCGTTAAACCTCAGGTTGCGGAGCCGTCCCAAGGCTGAGTGTCAAGCAACCGGCCCGTCCAGCTCCGTTTAGAGCAGACAAGACTTCATGGAGGCGAAGATGGAACTCGACACGGTGTCATACCTGTTTCAGTGACCTCAAGGGACCTTCAAGATCAAGGAGCGCTTCAACGGGCGCTGGCGTGTCATGCATAACGACATGCCCTGGGGAGATTCGTTTGGCTCGCCGCAGAAGGCCGCGCACGCGGTTTCCCAGGCCTTTGCCGTCCCAGGCGAGCTCCAGGAGTGGACCGAGATCGGCCATTTTCATACCGACCGCGGCGGGCTTTCGCGCTGATCGCGATCTGGCATCGCGCCGCTACCACCGCACTGGCCGCGGCTCTCTGAGCGTGTGAGCCGAACGGCCTCCCGCATCGCCTCCACTGGCACATCGCGTATCCGTGACGTAGTTACTTTGCACCGCGAGGCAGTGGGCGCTTAATCGCCTGCATTGTGACTCACGTGACAAACGGAACCGATGTGACTCAATGGCGTCGTCTTTCGTCCTGGTCGCCGTCGACCGTGGCCCGCAGACGTCGTTGGACGCTCGCCCGTTTGTCCGGGGGAGATCGCGAGACCCCGATGAACGCTGAAGGAGGCCGACATGTCTGTACAAGCGCCCGAATCGAACGTGCCTGCCGTTCTGACAGCCAGGGAGGCTGGAGTGCGCTGCGGCGTGAGCTTTCGCACCGTCATCCGATGGGTGGAACGAGGTGAACTGCAGGCTTACCGCCTGCCCGGCCGCGGCGACTACCGAATCAAGGTCTCCGATCTGAAGGACTTTGCCGCTCGTCATGGGCTTCCTGACCCAGAGGGCACCATAGAGCCATCGCCCGTCCTCAACCGGGTGCTGATCGTCGATGATGACCCGTCGATGGCGCGATCGATCCAGCGTGTGCTGCGTCCAGCAGGTTACGAAACGCTGATTGCCTCCGATGGCTTCCAAGCCGGTTCTCTCCTGCACAGCTTCTCACCTGCACTCATGACGCTGGACCTGAGGATGCCCGGGCTGGACGGATTTGGTGTCCTGCAGTTCCTTCGCGACGGCTCGCCGCGTCCCTCGCTGCGCGTGCTGGTGATCTCAGGCGAATCCGACGACTGTTTGCGCAAGGCACGCGAGAAGGGCGCGCACGACACGCTGGCCAAGCCGTTCTCGAACGAAGGACTTCGAGCCGCGGTGCAGCGCCTGCTGCCATTGAGGCCGTCTCCATAACCATCTCGCCAAGGGAGGCCACGATGAGTTACCTGGACAAGCGTTACGACCTGTGGGTTGTCGTTCTCTCCGTCGTGATTGCCTGCTTTGCCTCCTACGTCGCGCTCGACCTGGCTCGGCGGGTGCGGAGCCCCGACCGAGTCGCGGCCGGCGCTTGGTGGGCAGGCGGAGCCATCGTGATGGGAACCGGGATCTGGTCGATGCACTTTGTGGGCATGCTCGCTTTCAGCCTGCCGGTGACCGTGGGCTATACCGCGCTGCAGACCTTCCTGTCCTGGGTCGCGGCCGTCGCCGTGTCCGGGATGGCCCTGGGCATCGCCGGGCGAGGACGCCTCACTCGAGCGCGGCTGGGCTCGGGCGCCGCTGCCATGGGGGCGGGCATCTGTGCGATGCACTACACCGGGATGGCAGCCCTGGACATGGCGCCCGGCATCGACTGGGATTACCTGCTCGTGGCGGCGTCCGTCGTCATCGCGGTATTGGCTTCGGCGGCGGCACTCACCATTTTCTCCCTGCTTGCCTGCCTCAGCGGGATGCGCGGGGCTCTGGCGCAAGTGCTGGCGGCCGTTGTCATGGGGCTTGCGATCAGCGGCATGCATTACACCGCCATGGCCGCGGCCCGCTTCCCGCTGGACTCCGTCTGCTTGAGCGCTGGCGCGGTTGCCGGCAACCGCCTTGGCGTGCTCGTTGTCCTGGCATCGCTCATCCTCCTCTTGAGCACCTGGGTGGTATCGCTACTCGATGCGAGGATGCAGGACAAAACCGTCTCGCTCACTGCTTCACTGAGCCAGATGAACAGTCGCCTCCAAAGCGCCAACGACGAGTTGCGTCGACGGGCATTTCTAGATCCGTTGACCGATCTCCCGAACCGCAAGCTCTTCGAAGACCGGCTGGCACGGGCATTTGCCGTGCATCAGCGCCGGGGCGATCGTCCGGGCAGCCTGGAGCGACCCACTCTGGCCGTGCTCTTCATCGATCTGGACGGCTTCAAGCCGGTCAACGATTCTTTCGGCCACAACTGTGGTGACTCGGTGCTCAAGGAGGTGGCCGCACGGCTGTGTCAGGGCGCTCGGACCGGGGACACGGTGGCTCGGGTAGGCGGCGACGAGTTCCTATTGCTCATGGAGGACGTGGACTCCGTCTCGGACTGCACAGCCTTGGCCGGGCGGCTATGCGAGTCGCTCAGGGCCCCGTTTGACCTAGGCGGTCAGACCATTGAAATTTCTGCGTCCATTGGCATCGCCGCGACACCGGGTCACGGCGAGCGAGACAAGCTGATCGCGCACGCCGACTCGGCGATGTATGGCGCAAAGCGTGCCGGCGGGAACGGCTTCGCGGTGTTCGAGGAGCACATGGACGTGAACGCCCATGCCCAGTTGACCCTTCAGGCAGAGCTCAAGCACGCGGCGCGTCGGGGTGAGCTGAGGCTCTACTATCAGCCCAAGGTGGCGGGTAACGGTGGGCAGATCCACAGCGTTGAGGCGCTGCTGCGCTGGCAGCACCCGCAGAAAGGCCTGCTTGGTCCGGCGGAGTTCATCCCGCTGGCGGAGCGCTTCGGCTCCATCGCCCAGATCGGACACTGGGTCATTGAGGAGGCATGCCGCCAGATGCGTGAATGGAGCGAGCGCGGCATCCATATCCGTGTGGCCATCAATCTGTCGGCACAGCAGCTCCGGGACCCGGATCTAGTCAGCCGACTCGAACGCGCGCTGAAGCGCAACGGCATCGATCCGGCCCGACTGCTCTGCGAGATCACTGAATCGGTCGCCATGGAAGACGTCAAGGCTGCACAGCGCGTTTTTGAAGGGCTGGCCAACATCGGAATATTTCTGTCCATCGACGATTTCGGGACCGGCTACTGCAGCTTGAGCTACTTGCGTCAACTGCCGGCCAAGCAGCTCAAGATCGATCGCGGATTCGTCACGGACCTTGAGAGCAGTCGGGACGCTCAAGCGATCGTGGACGCGGTGGTCCAGTTGGCGCATGCGCTTGGCCTGAAGGTTGTGGCCGAAGGCGTCGAGACCCAGGGCCAGCGGAACGTGCTGCTGGCTCTGGGCTGCGACGAACTGCAGGGCTACCTGTTCGCCCGACCCATGCCGGCGTCGCAATTGCTCGACTGGATGCTCGACGACACCTCAAGCCAAGCGCGAGACTTTGCCCCGTCGATCATCGACGACACCGGAGCACTCGCGTCCTAGGTAGCCAGGCACGATCGCAAGAAGACATCGGAAAGCCGTCGAAGCGAGTGGCAGGGCCTTGGACCTTGGCGTGAGGCCGCACCTTGAAGAAAATCGGCGGCTGGCCAAGCTAGGCGCACCCTCGTTCTGCCCTGATGCCGCAAGGTGCACTCTGTCGACTGATGTGGCGAAAATGCCTGCTGACATCGTCACCGTCCGCTGTCGGATGATTTGCCCGGCCGCCTACGCCTCAAACGAGCGAACCCTATGAGCAAGTCCAAAGGATCAGTACCGCTGACGCACGGCTTGTCGCTTCGCGACGCCGCGAATAGCGCGGGCGACCTTGCCGATCGCTATCGGCGCGTCCTAAATAGGGCGACGGCCACAGCCATCGTCACGCTCGACGTCAGTGGCCTTGTTACCGGCTGGAGCGAGGGGGCAACGGCACTGCTGGGCTGGTCCGAGGAGGAAATGCTTGGTCAATCGCTCGGCCGGATCTTTCCGGAAGAAGTGGGCGGTGCGTCCGCGTTCTTGGCGGAGATCGCGGAGGCTGCAGTCAAAGGGACCGCCGGCGCCGAGGGATGGCGCACGCGCAAAAACGGCCAGCGCATATGGGGCATTGGCGAAACGAGCCTTCTCTACGAGCAAGATCCGTCCGGTGGGTTTGTCAAGGTGCTGCGCGATCGCACCGAGCATCGCCAGACGGAACTGGCGCTGATGGAGCAGACCCGGGCACTCGAACTGCTGAACCGGGCCAGCGCGGCGCTGGCGCGGGAAAGCGATCTGGAGAAGCTGGTGCAGGCCGTGACCGATGTGGGCGTGGCCCTCTGCGGAGCGGAGTTCGGCGCCTTCTTTTACAACGTCATCAACCAGGACGGGAAGAGCTACACGCTCTATACCCTCTCAGGGGTGCCGCGCGAGGCGTTTTCAAAATTCCCGATGCCGCGCAACACATCGGTGTTCGCGCCGACCTTCATGGGGGAGAGCATCGTCCGGTCTGATGACATCACGCTCGACCCTCGTTACGGCCACAATGCGCCTCAACGCGGGATGCCGGAAGGTCATCTGCCGGTGCGGAGCTACTTGGCAGTCCCGGTCGTCTCCAGGTCCGGCGAGGTGTTGGGGGGCCTCTTCTTCGGCCATTCCAGACCAGGTGTGTTCACCGCTGGGTCTGAGCAGAATCTCGCGGGCTTGGCCGGCGAGGCCGCCGTCGCGATCGACAACGTCAGGCTTCTTGAGGCCATGCAGCGCGAAGTCGAGGAGCGCCGCCGCGCGGAGGCAGCCTTGCGGCAGCTGAACACCCATCTGGAGGAACAAGTGACCCAGCGCACGGAGGAACTGGTTCAGCACGCAGACGCGCTACGCCAGGCCCAGAAGATGGAAGCGCTGGGGCAGCTCACTGGCGGCATCGCCCACGACTTCAACAACTTCCTGCAGGTCATCATCGGCGGCATGGAGCTGCTCATGCGCACCTTGCCGCTGGATCTGACCGTGCAGCGCCGCGCGGCAACGTCGGCCATGTCGGCCGCAAGGCGCGCGGCGGCCTCCACTCATCGTCTCCTCGCATTTGCACGGCGTCAGCCGCTTGACCCCAAGCCTATCAATGTCAACGAAATGGTTCAGCGCGCCTGCGAGCTGCTCGGGCAATCGCTCGGGGAGACCGTTGCCATGAACACCGTTTTGGCCGACGCGCTGTGGACCGTGGAGGCCGATCCGAACGAGCTTCAGAGCGCGCTGGTCAACCTTGCCGTGAATGCCCGCGACGCGATGCCGGAAGGCGGCAACTTGACCATCGAGACGGCCAATGTACGGCTGGACGAGGCCTACGCTTCACGTCACGCCGAAGTGACGGCGGGCGACTATGTACAAATCGCTGTGACGGATTCCGGCATGGGAATGGACGCTCATACCCTCGCCCGGGCGTTTGAGCCCTTCTTCACCACGAAGCCTGTCGACAAGGGGACAGGTCTTGGTTTGAGCCAGGTATACGGCTTCGCCAAGCAGTCGCGTGGCCACGTGAAGCTCTATTCCGAACTCGGTTCGGGAACCACCGTGAAGATTTATCTGCCGCGTCACCGCGCGGCAGGGGCTCCGGCCGCGGCGCAGGAGAAGCCCGTGACGACGCTCGCCCCGGGAGAGAGCATTCTGCTCGTCGAAGATGATCCCGACGTGCGCGAGCACGCCGCGGGCGTCCTGCGGGAACTCGGGTATCGCGTCCTCGAAGCCGTTGACGGACCGTCGGCGTTGGATCAATTGAAGGAAGGCAGGGTCGACTTGGTATTTACCGACGTTGTCCTGCCGGGCGGAATGACCGGCGCCGACATTGTGGCGCATGCCCAGCGGATGTGGCCTGGGATCAAGGCGCTCTTCACCACCGGCTATGCTCGCAACGCCATCGTTCACAACGGCCGGCTAGACAAGGGTGTCCAGCTCATCTCGAAGCCGTTTTCGTTTGACGACCTCGCTGCCAAGTTGCGGGAGGTTCTAGACCACTGAGGGTCGCCAGGAAAGATCGATTTCAACTGTCTGCTGCACCGGCATGTCCGCCACGCTGGCGTGCGCAGTGCCGCAGTGCAGGTGCGGGCAAGAAGTCGCGGCCACGTACGCTGCGCAGTCCTTCCTTCGCGCGAGGCCTGGCTCGAGGGGGCTGAGCCGAAGAACTGGGCGATGGAGACGAATATTGTGGGATCAACATACTTCGTTGACGAACCGATCCCTCATGAGCCGCAGCATGGCGACCTAGCTGCGCGGCCAAGGGCGTCGGTACTCAGGTGCCCAGTGTCGGGCTCAGACTGTCCTCACGGCGCAGTGGACCCGCCCTCAATAAGATGCAGGAGTTCATCAAGGCCCACCGGCTTCACAAGATGATGATGAAATCCGGCCGAGGCGCTACGCTCACGGTCACATGACTGCCCATAGCCCGTAAGCGCGACGAACTGAGAACCGTCCGCCGGAAGCGACTCTCGAAGTTGCGCGACGAGTTCGTAGCCATCCATCACCGGTAATCCGATGTCGAGCAGTGCCCAATGAGGCACGAACTGGGCCGCAAGGTGAATTGCGGCCATCGGGTCATACACCACCTTCACTTCGTGCCCGCGCGACTCGAGCACCGCGGCGAGCGAGTCCGCCGCATCCACGTTGTCGTCGACGATGAGGATCCTACGACGCTGACCACTTCCGCCGGCGTCATCGGCCATCAAGGACGGTCGCTCCGCGACTGCATCCGAATCGGGCAGTTCGATGGGAAGCCTCACGAGAACTTCGCATCCTTTGCCAAGACCCTCGCTGCGCGCCGTGACTGTACCCCCATGCAGTTCGACCAAGTTCTTAACCAGTGCTAGTCCAATACCCAGCCCACCTTCTGCACGGTCGAGCCGTTGCTGCCCTTGGAAGAACAGCTCGAAGGCGCGAGCAAGGAGTTCAGGCTCCATGCCGCGCCCGTTGTCGATCACGGTGATGACGATCTCGTCGCCTTCCCGCCGTGCACGCAAGCGAATATTGCCTCCCGGCTCGGTATAGCGCGCCGCGTTCGTCAGGAGGTTGGCGATCACCTGGGCCAGCCGCGTTGCGTCTCCGTGCCAGACAAGGCCAACTGCTGGCACGTCGATGGTCAGGTGATGGCGCCGCTGTTCGAGCAGCATGCTCGCCATTTCTACGGCTTTCACCGCTACTTGCGAGATGGATACGGTCTCCTTGCGCAGATCGACCTTGCCCCGAGTAATGCGCGACACGTCGAGCAGGTCGTCGACCAAGCGCACCAGGTGGTCCACCTGGCGTTGAATGACCGCCTGCTCCTTGGAGCTCGCGACATCACCGCGCATCTTCATCAATTGCAAGGCGGTGACGATGGGAGCTAGGGGATTGCGCAGCTCGTGTCCAAGCATCGCCAGGAACTCGTCCTTGGCCCTGCTCGTACGCTGCAGTTCCTCGAGAAGGCTTGCACGTTCGATGTTAACGCGCTCGACCGCGCGGCGACCGTTGACAAGTTCCGTGACATCGACTGCCACCGCCATCATCCCGTAGACCGAGCCGCTCAGGGCGCGCAATGGCTGAATGTTGAACTTGAAGTAGCGATGCTGCCCCTCGGGGGCGCCGTCGCCACGGATCCGAAGCGGATATTCTTCCGCAACAAACGGGTCTCCCGTCGCGAAGGCTCGATCAAGGATGCCCAGCAACTTCGAACGGCGAAGGGACGGAAATGCGGCTAGGCACGCTTTACCAACCAGACTGTCTCGCCCCACGAGTTCGCAGAAGCGGCGATTCGCAAGGCGGATCACGTGTTGCGGGCCGTCAAGCAGCACTGCGGCTACGGGCGCTTGCATCAACAGATCATTGCGCTCGTGCTCGATGCGCTCGAGCATGTGGCGCGCGGTGACATCTCGGGTGAAGCACCGCGTGTACACGAGCTTGTCGTTCTCAAAGTGCCCATTCGAGTGGATCAGGACGTGGCGGATCGAGCCGTCCTTGCATCGTAGTGCGGCCGGCTGGTCGTAGAGCACCTCGCCTGCTGACAGCCGCTGCAAGATGTCCGCGATGAGACCACGATCCACGTAGAACTCGGAAATGTTGCGACCGATGTACTCCTCGGCCGTGTACCCCAGCATGTCGAGTTCAGCCCGGTTGGCCCAGAGAATCGTGCCATCGCCGCCAACACGGTGCAGGCCCTCGACACCGTTCTCCAGAAAGTCTGAGAGTTCGGCCTCGCGCTCGCGCAGCGTGCGTTCGACTTCCCGGCGGCGTTCGACCTCGTTCTGAAGAGCGAGCGTGCGCTGTTGCAGCTCGGCCAGCGTCAGCGCATCCAGGCTCCGGTCTGCATGCAGCTGCGGGATTCGCGCTGCGCGAACCGTACCATGTGCAGCGCAAACGCCGCGGAAGCTCTGAATCTCTTCGGCGCTGCCGAACAAGCGCAACGGATAGGCGCACAGCAGCGACAGCGGACTGGCCTCCCCCAACTTGTTCCAGAGCCTCTCCAGTTCGAGCGCGCCTGCAGCGTTCCCGTCTGCAACCAGTAGAGCGACCATCTCGCCGAAAGCTGCAACACGGCGAGCGCCACCTAGCGAGGCCCTTTTCACAAGGGCGCCCACTGTCGCCAGAAACAGGGCTTCGTCAGGCCATCCGCGCACCATGAACCCTGCCAGCGTGTCCCGGGCGTCGAGGGCGACTAAGTCGCTAGAGTCGCCCGTCGATGCTCGAGACAATTGGGCGCTTTGACATCGCGGCGCCAGCGCTGCGCGATGTTCAGGCGTTGCGATGAGCACCACGGCTTCGCCGCGCGCCAAGGCGTTCTCTACGAAGCTTGCAACCTCATCGATCAAGAACTCATCTCGATCGTAGAACTGCACCGCGTGCCACTCCCGATCGGCCTCGAAACTTGTAGCGGCCGCGCCTGCACTCATGCGATCTCCCTTGCTCTCGAAGAGAGTTCGAGGAAGTATAGATAGTTCGCTAGGGACGAGTCTCGCTCAGACAGCCGAGCGGGATTGACCGGCTAGCTTGGCGCGAACGGATTTTTTATCGACCTGCGCATCGAGGGTTCCGAAGGTGCAAGCTTCGGATGGAGTCCTTCAACGGTCTGAGGACGCGCGATTGAATTGACAAGCTGCCTGTGGTCCTCGCTGTGCGCAATGGCGTGTCCGCGTCGCAGAATCGCGCTACTTGCTTGGCTTGAGCGGCGGTTCGAGCTCGCTCGTAACGACGGGAGCGCCCGCCAATCGATACCGTGGGACGGCTAGATTCGCAGCCCCGAAGCAGCCGTTCCCCCAAGGGCCGCTATTGGACGAGTGCTGGCACCCTACCACCACAGGTCAAAGGACCGCTCCCGCTGCAAAGGCGTCCCCTGATCTGTTGCCAACCCGGTTGCGCATCGTCGCCTAGGCACGCACACTGGCTGTCCAACTTCTGGGGGTCAGTCCACTTGTTTGGTGGGCACCATCCTGGCTGCCGCATACCAGCCGTTCAAGGTGAGTTGGCCGGACGGATACAGTTCGACGGCAATGCAAGAAGCTCCGGAGTCGCTGCAGAGCCGTCCGTCTGGCTTCGCTGCGCACGTTTGCCGGACTTGGTGCTCAGCATCACCGAAATGCGCACGGGGGGGCGAACCCAAGTCTTTGACCAGCAGGTTCCTTCGCGAGTTGACGCTCCAAAAGCGGCTTGTGCGCAAAGTTGGTGCCATAGACGTAGACGCTCGCCTGGTCCATCGTGAAGCGGTTCAACTCACGAAGCATTGCCACGTCCGTCCGCCCGTGGACTCGGGCATCCTTGCCGTTTCGCCTCAGCAGATCTGGCAGCTCGTAAAGAAGCTTGATCGCGTCGGTCCATCCGACCTCCGAGAACAGCTGAAGGATTTCCACGAGTTTCGCGCGTCTCTCGGAGTCTTCGAAGATGCCGCGGTAGTCGGCGATGTAGCGTCTTACCAGCTTCACGACAGCAGCGCTGCCGAGGCTCTCATATTGGTAACTCTCCTCGGCCCCGGGACCAGTCAGGATCGAGTGGATGGCCTCGAAGACGGCGACGGGATCGCCCGGGATCAAGCGCTCTTAGAGTTCGATCAAGTGATGTTGCGCCACCGGCTCGCGCGACCGCCACAGAAGAGCAAGGACGTCGGCGTAGTCGCCCAGAAAGCGCACCTTCGTCTCGGCATTGTTGAGGCCCGGTCCTTGACCGGTCCCAACGCGGCTGATGTTGCCAGCGCTACGCAGAGCCGTTCACAAAGGGGGGGGCCACCCACGCATGCCCCCTGAAAAGGGAGACCGAACGAGTAGTCCCCCGGGGGCCGTGAACTCGCGGCGTCAGAGGAGGCCAGCGTCGCAATAAACGGCATATATGCCGTGGCCTGAAGAGCCCGGCACGGACATCCTCCGCGTCCGTGCCAAAGTCTGCTACCCATCCCACAACGACGCCCAAGCGCTCGACATCGTTCGAGCCGGACGTCGCGCGCGCGATCGGGTCGGTGATTCGGCATGTCCGAGAGGAGCGGGAGTTCTCTCAAGATGCGTTCGCCCTCCACGCGGGCGTAGATCGCTCGTATTACGGCAAGCTGGAACGTGGAGAGCGGCAGCCCACCGTGGCGCTGCTCCTGCGCATAGCCCGCGCTCTGGATGTTTCTGGGTCGGAGCTTCTCGGGCAAGCCGAAGTGCTGCTCGCGCAACGTCCAACGCGGCGTCGGGCGCGTGCGGGGTCATGAGCGACCGAACGTGGCTGTGCGCAGACGCTTCGCCGCCCGTCGCTTTACCCCTGCGATATCTCCCTCCAAACGAGCATGCAGCTGCTTGGCGAAAGTCACGATGTCAGTGTCGAGCGCGGCCAGCCAAGCAACAAGCTCGGTGATATCCAGGCGGCGCGCCCCGGACTCGACCCGGCTAACGATCGCTTGAGATCGACCTAGCCGAATTGCCAGATCCGACTGGCGAAGGCGCCGCTCCAAGCGCACATCGCGCAGGAGCGCTAGGAACACATCGTTGGGCCGGCTGTAAAGAGACTTGTGCATGGCGATCCTTCACCGGCACGCTATCCGCTGAAATCAATATCCGGAAAGTGCATCTATTTACCTCGCCGTCGGTGCGAGATGGCGGAGAGATTTGCATCATCAAGTCGGTGTCCTCAGAATAGATGACGGCATATATGCCGTTAGTTGCTTACCGGCCAATCGGGGCGTGCTGGCCCGCTGACTCGGTCTCACGGCCGAGGCATGCGTTTGGCCTGCCAGCAGCTCGCCCCACGGTGATCGCCTCGACTTCATCGGGTTGCGGCGCGATATTCACGGGTCGAGCGCTACTCGCGGCTTTTGTTCGTTATGAGAGATGGAATGGTCTTTTCTCGCGATCACCTCAAGCTGCCCGCGGACGCGTCGCGCGAGGCGTGGTTCGTCGCGACCTTTCGAGCAGTCGAGACGGCTCGCCAGCGCGACGTGGCGGTCTTGTGCTGGGACTGCGAGGTCATCGAGCGCCTGTTGCAGGGTCAAATCGAACTCATGGCACTGCTTTGCCTGTATCCGCTAAGCAGTAGTGACTGGCCCCAGTGGCGTGCCTTGGAAGTGCAGGCCGTGTGGCGTCGCCGGTGTCGGAACGACAATCGCCTCGTGCTGGAAGACCGCGAGGGCCGTCAGTATGAGATCGTGCCGGGAGGTCTTGAGAATGTCGCTGAGGCGGAGACGCAAGACCTGATCCTGCTCACCACCCTGGGCGAGCTCACGCCCCGCGCAACGCCCCGCCTGCTCGCCGAACCTCCGGACGTTTCAGGGTAATGGAGCCCACGTTGAAGATGTACATCCTCGTGCGGGACGATGTCCCGCTGGGTTTCGCGATGGTGGCCGTCGCGCATGCGTCGTTGGCGGCTTTCCTGAAGTTCCAGGACGAGCCGGACATGCGGAAGTGGTTGAGCGGTCCGTTCTTCAAGGCGGTGTGCAAGGTGAGTCCGCAAGAGTTCGAACGGGCCAGGCTGGTGGAAGGCCATGTGGTGATCACAGAGTCGGCACTGGGCAACCAGGAGGTCGCCATCGCGTTCGCACCGCGACAGGAGTGGCCCAAGATGTTCCGGTTTCTGTCGCTCTATCGAAGCGCGCCATGAGGGCCGAGGGTCGCCCCAAAGGGCCACCATGACGGCCACGATGAAGACGGCCGAGTCGCCTACCCCTCGCCGGCATTCCTCGTGGGAGGCCCTATGACGACCTCGCTGGTCCGGCACGCGGCCATAACGACGTGGCGCAGCAACCCCGCATGACCCGCGACGCGTCCGCGGCTGCCGCCGCGTCAGAGCATCCCGTGCACCCGATGTACCCGATGACAGCGGCGCAGATGGGCGCCGCCTTGGGAGGGCTGAGCGAGCAGGCCGTCCTTGAACGCGAGCGCGCAGGGACGCTGTTCTCTGTGCGCCGGCCCGGCCGAGCGACTACACGCGAGTATCCGGCGTTCCAGGCTTGGTCGGGAGTCGTTGGCGTTGCACTCACACGCGTGTTGCAGACGCTGGCACCGCTGAGCGCGACCGACCGCTACGGATTCTTCGCAGCGTCGAACGATTTGCTCGGAGGACTGACGCCGATCGAGGCGCTGACAGGGACATGCACTTGGGATCGTCTGCCCGACGCGGAGGCGCAGTTGCTCTTGGCAGCGGCGACGCACGAACGCCTGCACGCAGTGCTCGGGGCAGCTCAGGCCCTCGTCGCGCTCCGGGCTGTCTGAAACGGCCCCGGTGGTTTCGGGGCTCCTCTGAAGCGTAGGGTGATCACCGTTCACCTCAGTGAACCAGGACGTGACGATGACAGGCGCGACCCGTTGCAGGACCAAACTACTTCACAACGATGCTGTCGATCTCGGCGCTTGTAAGTCCGTACCGAGCCATCCGCGCCCGATGATCGGAGGAACCGAGGTAGCTCTTCAACTGGCGGCTGAACCACGAGGATGCTGACTGCCTCGACACCACTAGGTCGCTCTCGGGTCGGCATCTAGCCAGCCACGCAGTTCATGTGGTCGTTCCGCTTGTCCATGTCGCTGAAGGCGTGACCTCTCGTTGCCGAGGACCGACCTTCGCGTTCACGAGAGACCGATTCGGTCGTTCAGCTTGCACTGAACTGTGTGTTCATGTGTTCCCGAAATACGCAGTGCTGAGCTGCTTGCACTGGTAGTTGTCCCGCGGACCTTCCATCCTGCGGTCGGTGACGTAGCCGGTGACATCGCGGCCCCGGTCGCCAGTGCCGCTCCAACGGTCGTGCGAGTGGTAGTCCTTGTAACGCTGCTCCAGCCAGTGGTCGACAAACTCCTCGAGCTCCGCCGCGTTTAGCACGGAGATCAAGCCGGGATAGTTCTTGGGCATCGGGGCTCCTCCCAGGTCCGATCTTCGAAGGGGCGCCGGCACCTGACCGCTGGATGATAGTAGCGTCGGCCGTTCGGTGGCTGGGATGATGACGACTCCGAGGACCTTGGCGGGTGGGACGACGACGACCCGGGATAGACATATCGAGTACCAAAAGGGGCCGACAGTCTTGAGCATTGATGTGTGGGTGAATCGCCCCGGCTTTCGCGGAGGCTCAACACTCTGAGAGGATTGAGCCATGAGCAAGTCGAACAAGTTCTCGCCCGAGGTGCGTGAGCGCGCGGTGAGGATGGTGCAGGAGCACCGAGGGGAGTACCCGTCGCTGTGGGCAGCCATCGAGTCCATCGCGCCCAAGATCGGCTGCGTGCCGCAGACGTTGAACGAATGGGTCAAGCGCGCGGAGGTTGATTCCGGCGTGCGAGAGGGCGTCACGACCAGCGAGGCGCAGCGCGTGAAGGACCTCGAACGAGAGGTGCGCGAACTGCGCAAGGCCAACGAGATTCTGAAGCTGGCCAGCGCGTTTTTCGCCCAGGCGGAGCTCGACCGCCGCATCAAGTCCTGAAGGCCTTCGTCGACCAGCATCGCCAGCAGTTCGGGGTCGAGTCGATCTGTCGCGTCTTGCAGATCGCCCCGTCGGCGTATTGGCGCCATGCTGCTTGCCGGCGCAACCCGGCGCTGTGCTCGCGTCGCGCGCAGCGCGATGCGAGCCTGGTGCCTCAGGTCCAGCGCGTCTGGCACGCCAACATGCAGGTCTACGGTGCCGACAAGGTCTGGCGTCAGCTCAACCGCGAAGGTGTGGCGGCGGCTCGCTGCACGGTCGAGCGGTTGATGCGCCAGGAGGGCCTGCAGGGCGTTCGCCGCGGCAAGGCGGTACGCACCACCGTCCCTGACCCGAAGGCGCCATGCCCGCTGGACCGGGTCAATCGGCAGTTCCGCGCCGAGCGGCCCAACCAGCTCTGGGTCTCGGACTTCACCTACGTTTCGACCTGGCAGGGCTGGGTCTACGTGGCGTTCGTGGTGGACGTGTTCAGCCGGCGCATCGTGGGCTGGCGTCAGAGCAGTTCGATGCACACCGAGTTCGTGCTCGACGCGCTGGAGCAGGCGTTGTACGACCGCAAGCCGTCCGACGACGGCAGTCTGACGCATCACTCCGACAGGGGGTCGCAATACCTGTCCATTCGATACAGCGAGCGCTTGGCCGAGGCCGGCATCGAGCCGTCCGTGGGCTCCAAGGGCGACAGCCACGACAACGCCCTGGCCGAGACCATCAACGGGCTCTACAAGGCCGAGGTGATTCACCGGCGCGGGCCGTGGAAGACCAAGCAGGCGGTAGAGCTCGCCACGCTGGAATGGGTAGCTTGGTTCAACCACCACCGATTGATGGAGCCGCTGGGCTACATCCCGCCGGCCGAGTTCGAGGCCAACTACCATCGACAACGCGCTGGTCAGGCCGCGACCGCCTGACTTAAACCAACGGGCCTCCGCGACACCCGGGGCGATTCAGTTCGATAAGGGGCTCTTCCCCGAGGTGCCTGACCAAGTCATCGTCAACAACTACGACGGTCCGCAAGGCATATCGAAGCACATCGACTGCCCCGAGTGTTTCCGCGGGCCGGTGGTGACAATTAGCCTGCTTGAGACCTGGGACATGATTTTCACGCGCAAGGTTGCAGGCGAGACATTGAAGTTCGTCCAACCACTTCCGCGGCGAAGCGTTGCCCTGCTGTCCGGGGAGGCAAGGAGTCGGTGGCTTCACGAGATTCATGAACGTCAGAAGGAGCACAAGAAGGCGCGGGTTCGCCGAATTTCGGTGACCTTCAGGAAGGTCGACGCTGATGCACCTAAGGCCCTTCGCTCGTAACCGTCCGGCGAACACCCCCCGGCGCTCGGGTGGGCAAGAATGAAGCGATGAACCACAGAGTCACGTTGAACATCCCGTACGACCAACCCGAGGATTTGTGGAAGGTGGTGATGCAGGTGTACGAGTCCATGCCTGGATGGCTCGGGGCCAGCGACCTTCCCCGCTGGTTTGGCACAGAAGACGAGGCGAAGTACGTCTGGGCCTCGGTCGAGCCGGGAGGCATCGTCTTCGAAGCTCACATGGAGCCCGAGTTGTGGGCGGCTTGGATCTACGACATCTGCACGCGACTCTCTGGTGTCCTCGGTCGCCCGGTTCACGACGCCGAGTCGTAGCCGCACGTTGGGCAGCCGCAGGCTGAGGTCAGAACTGAACGTCCTTAAGCGCGTCGTTCAACCCTTCGTCAGTGAGGCCGGCAACCGTTCCTGCGATGTCCCAAGTCCATACTGCTTGGACCTCGGCCGTGCGCACATCCCCACCAAGGTCTGGGAGGACGAGGCCGATTGCGCTGCGCCCAACAGAGTACCTCGCGGCCATCTCTCTTAGGACTTTTGACGGAGCTTCCTGGCGCAGGCGCTGCCGCCAATACTCGACATCAGACTCGGGCAGTTCGAACAAGCGCTGCCCTCATCAGGTTGCGGTATGAGGCATCCCTGCCTGCACTCTTCGACGTTCAGAGGCCTCGGAAGGTCGAATTGCTCTTCCCGCAAGTACAACTGGTTCGCCAAGTCGTCGCGGGTACACCGAGTGTTTCGCCAGCGATGAGCTGCCCACAGAAGTGACATGTCTGATCAATCGGCTCTTTCGATTGGAGTTGTCCCAGCGCGATCATCACTTCCTTGGCGCCAGGTGGCAGCCGGCCTAAATCCAAGCCGACCAGGTACTTGTCGTATTCAGACATGGCATCGGCGATCTGAGGTACGGCTGACCAGTGTATGTCGGCTCATACCTCTGTAAGGCTCCACCGATGCGGCAGCAACTCGCACGTGCGACTGGCCGGCTACGTCGGCAGCCGCTTCAGGATGTCGCTCAGATAGGCGTAGGGATCAAGCCCGTTGAGCTTGGCCGAGTGGATCAAGCTCATCACTGCCGCAGCCCGCTGGCCCGCGCGCAAGCTGCCGGCGAGGAGCCAGTTCTGCCGCCCCAGTGCGATGGGCCGGCGGCGATGCGCCGGAAGCCATCCCCGTTGTCGAGTACGAGAGGCCGGTGGCGCAGTTTCCGACGCCGCACGAGCGGCGGCTCTACGTACAGTCGCGTTTGGCATACGTTAGGAGCAACCATAGAGAACGCGCTCATTTCCCCCAGCCACTTCGACACGATCCCCGCGTAGCGGGTCGTCAACCGACCGAGCCCAGCACGTCCACGGGCACGAGGCCATCCAGGTCCTGATCCGCGGTGCATGCAGCCGCTGCCCGGCTGGGCGTTCCCTGCTTGAGCCACACGCGGGCAGCGTGCAGGGTCTGTTCCAGGGTGCAACTCAACACCCGCTCGCGGAAGTCCTTGCGATGCGCGAACGTGACGCCACGGCGCCGGAGCCGCACCGCCTCCATGCCTTGGTCGTACGGCGACAAGGGCTTGTCCAGGCGCTTGACGACGCCAATGATCGCTTCCTCGAGCGCTTCCTGCGTGTAGTCCGAGCTGAGCAGCTCTTCGAGTCCGGCGCTGAAGTCGGCGTACGTGCCGGCCAGGCGCGGATCCCGGTACGAGCTCATCGTGAAGAGACGATCCTCGCCCGAGTAACTGGCGGAGCCGCCATACGCGCCGCCTTGTTCGCGCAGCCGTCGATGCAGGACGCGGTGCGTCAGCAACTCGGCAGCGACCGCCAGACCGGGTGCGTCCACGTGGGTCATGCCAGGCGCGCGCCACACCATGTAGCAATGGTTCACCTGGCCCGAGAAGACCAGGGCCAGATTTGCCCGCTCCGGAGCAGAGGAGACGGGCGCCTCGGTGGCGAGCCGCCGGCTCTGCGGCGGGGCCGCCTGCTCCGCGGCGCCCAGCAACTCACGCACTTCGTCCGCGCGCGGCTGAGAAGACACCCACGTCACTCGCCGCGGACTGACACGCAGCTGTTCATGCAGGTCGCCCAGCTTGGCGGCGACAGCGCGCAATCCTTCCGGGGACTGCAGTTGCAGCTTCAGCGAATGCCAGAAGGGGAGAGCGGCAAGACCTCGGGTTTGATGGCCGAATGCCTTCGAGCCAGCCAACGGCGCCGCCGCAGCCCACGCTGCGAGTTGCCCGCCATTCTCGGGAAGCTTGGCGAACAGCTCGTCGACGAGGCTTCGTGCAAGGAAGGCGATGCGATCCAGCTCGTCGAATCGGGGTTCGTCGGCCCAGGCCTTCACTACTGCCGTGATGTCCGCACAGCACTCGTTCAGGCCTGAGGCGAAGAGGCAGAGGGCGGGCACCAGCGTATCGCTCCCCTCGTCCTCGACGAGCGCGTCCAGGTAGACCCCGAACGCGGGAACCCGTTGCTGCCGCCAGGCGGACGCTTTCTCGAAGCGCATCGACTTGGCGCCGAGCCCCGGCAGCAGGTCGCCATACAAGGTCAGCCATGGCCAGTCCTTCCTGTCGAAGCCGCTGAGATCAACGCTCAACGTGCCGTAACTGATGCCGTTGGAAGCGACTTCCACCGCCACAGCCCCGGCGTCGACATCCAGCACCGCAGGCACCCGGCGCGGCTCCCGATCGACATCGACCGGCGCGATTCGCGGCAGCACGTCCGTCCGAGCATTTTCGGCGCGATGGGCCACGAGTGCCTCCGCCTCGGCCTGGATGCGGCGCAGCTCGGCGTCGCTCAGGCTCGCGGCCTTCGCCCTCAGCCGTTCGGCTTCGAGCGCATCGCGATCGCGGGCGTAATGGGCGTCGGGGATGACTCTCGCCACCAGGCAGGTCGGGTTCTCCAGCACGTCGCGCACCATGCCCTTGAAGAACGCCGGGTCGGCGAACTCCTGCTCCAGGACGGTCAGCACCTCCTCGTTGTCGAACGAAGGAAGCACCTCGGCACCGTACATGAGCGCGGGCACGGCTTCCAGCAGGCGGCTCAGCGCATCGGGCATGCCGCCGCCACGGATCTGCCGCTGGTTGAAGCGCATGTCGCGAATCGCAGCCTGGAACACCGGCGGGGGCACCCCGTCGCGGGCTGCCGCGTGAAGGGCCTCGGTGATGACTTGCCTGGCGGCGTCGATCTGCCGCTCGCTCAGACCCTCCATGCCGAGATGGAGAGCCAGTTGGCGCGCACCCGTGTTCACGCCGTTGTACTGGGAAGGGCGGCCGAAGCCGGCGCTTTGCATGGCCTTGAGCACCGGCGCCGAGGCGTCGCCGAGCAGGCCCCGCGCGAACAGCTGGCATCGTCCGGTGCGCAGCGCGTCGCGGCTCTCGGTCATGCGCCAGGCCAGTTGAACGCCGAACTCCTCCGGCCCCGCCTTCTGCGAGGGCACGCGGACATCCGCGAAGCGCGGCGCATGCCACGCGGGCGCCAACTCGGGCATGCGAAGGGGATGCCTGCCTGGCTTGCGAGTCAGGACCTGTACGGCGATGCGCGCCTGGATCTCCTCGGCCGGGATCCGGCCGGCGGTCAGGAAGAAGGCCTGGGACGGATGGTAGTGACTGGCGTGGAACGCCAGGAGCGCTTGATGCGTGAGTTCCGGGATGACCAGCGGGTCGCCGCCCGAATCGACGGCGTAGGTCGTGCCCTCGAACAGATGGGCGTCCAGGCCACGCATCAGGACGCGGGTGGGATTGCCGTAGACCCCCTTCATCTCGTTGAGCACCACGCCGCCAAGGCTGAGCTTGGCGCCGTCCGCCAGATGGCGCCAGCCCTCCTGACGGAAGCTGAGCTCGTCAAGCTTGGGAAAGAAGGTCGCGTCCAGATAGACGTCCATCAGATTGAAGTAGTCGGCGCGATCGGTCGTGGCAAACGGGTAGACCGTCCTGTCCGCATACGTCATGGCGTTCATGAACACGGAGAGTGAGCGCCGCATCATGCGGAAGAACGGGTCCGCGACCGGAAAGCGCTCGGACCCGCACAGCGCCAGGTGTTCAAGGATGTGCGCCCGACCATCGCTGACCTGCGGGACGGTGGGGAAGCCGACCAGGAATGCGAGTTCGTCCGCCTCCGTTCGCAGATGAACGTGTCGCGTGCCCGTGTCCTCCGCCACGTACTGCTCGAGGACGGCCTTGAGCACGGGGAGCGGGTGGTCGCTGAGCTTTCTGAACATCTCGGGTGGTCCTTCTGGAAGCGGTTCGGCGGCTTCGGGGCGGGAATCAGTCGCCCTGATTCATGCAGGTGGCGGGCCCGCAAGCATAGGGACCAGCGCGGCGGCGTCTTCATGACGCCCGCTCATGGCGGTGTCGTGCCGTACTGGGCGGCGCGCCATGACAGTCCGCGCCTTGGCGTCTCGAACGCTTCTGGTCTTTCGAGATGCCGCGGTGTCCTGCTCGCGGAGTCAGTACACATGGTCGGCTGATCGCCGGTTCTGTATTGATCGCGGCGATCCGGGTTCGGTAGTCTTGCGACGCTCGAAGCCCGGGCCGGTCAACGTGACCGGCTCTCCGACTGTCCTGATCGAGGACGCTTCCGGAAGGATCCCATGTCTACAGCCATTCATACCGTCACCGACGCCTCTTTCGAGGCCGAGGTTCTGCAACAGGCCGGCGTCGTGCTGGTCGACTTCTGGGCGCCCTGGTGCGGCCCCTGCAGGGCGCTCTCGCCGCTGCTGGACGAATTGGCCGGCGACTTCGCCGGTCAGGCGCGCATCGCCAAGGTCAACGCCGATGACAACAAGGCCGCGAGCGAGCGCCTGTCGGTGCGCGGGCTGCCCACGCTGATCCTGTTCCAGGACGGCGTTGAGAAAGAGCGAGTGCTGGGTCTGGTCAGCAAGAGCCGCTTGGCCACCCTGCTCGACAAGTACGTGGAGGCGTGAAGCGATGACGACCACCACCACGCCGGCGGCCAGCGAACGCGCGGCCTCGAACTCGGCCCCCGCCGTCCCGACCCTCTGGCTGCAAGCGGCGCTGAACACCATCACCGGTCGCCTCGGTGCGGAGCGAGCCTTGTCTGAAACGCAAGCGCTGGTTGCCGCCATCCCGGCCGGTGTCGACGTCGAGCCGCTGGGCAGTGCACTGATCCTGCGCCTCCTGGACGAGGTCGTCGCGGTGCGCGCCCCGGAGGGCGAACTGGCTGAAGCGCTGGCCACCATCCGGGACCTGCATCGTCGTTGCCTGGCCGGCGAGGAGCTTGCCGCGACCGCGTGGAAGGCGCCGCGACGCCAGGCTGTCGAGGCCACCGACAGGTGCGTGCCGGCGCCGGCGGAGGGCGCGCGCCTGGCGCCGGACGACGCGCGTCTGCGCGGCGTGGGCCTGACCATTGAAGCCGCCGCCTGGGATCCGCGCCGCTCCGCCTCCGCCGTGTCCGAGGTGCTGAGGCAGTGGCTCGCGCTGGAGGGGTTGAAGGCCGATGCCGAGTTCGGCTGGACCAACGAGGACGACGCGCGCGTGCGCCGCCTGCTGGCCGAGATGCATGCCAAGTACCTGGCGGACAAGCCCGAAGAGAAGCGCACGGTCTTCGACTTCCTTGAGATCGACCACGACGACGTCGCGACCCGTCTGCGCGCCCACATCAAGCACGGCAATCAGCACGGCGTGGTCTGCTGCGAGCGCGCCTGCGCGCTGCTGCGCCGGCTGCTGGCGCAGGCGTGCTGACGCCGCGCCTTGAACGGCGCCAAGTCGTGCCACCGGCTGGCGATCGGTCCGGACCGTCGAGCAGACCCTTCATGCGCTGCTCGTGATGGTTGAGGAAATCCCCCGCGACCCGTCTCGCGCCGCATACATTCGCTGCTCGACGACCGATCCACGGTCGCGCAGGGAGAACCCATGCCCGCCTCCGACCTCGCCCGTTCATCAACCGACGCCGCCGTCCCCGACCTCACACCCCAGGCGCTCGACCGCTTGCTGTCCGAGCGCGGCCAGCCACCGGTATTGCTCGACCTCTGGGCGCCGTCGTGCCAGCCGTGCCTGGCAATGGCGCCGGTGCTGCATCGGTTCGCCAGCGCGAGCCAAGGCAAGCTGCGCGTGGTCAAGCTCGACACCCAGGCCCACCCCCAGGTCGCCAAGGCCATGGACGTGCGGAGCATTCCGCTGCTGGTGCTTTTCCGCGACGGGCGCGAGCTTGCCCGGCTCGCCGGGCTGCAAAGCTTCGAACAGCTGCGCGCCTGGGTCGACGAGCACCTGGACGATCCCGTCGTGGATGCCAGTGCCCCGGCCTTCCGATCGCTCGTGCCGCTGGGCGGTGCCTTCTACGGCGACGACAGCCTGCGCCGCTTCTTGCTCGAGCGCGTTGTCGCGATGGCGCAAGCCGGTCACATCGACGGCGACAGATTCCCGCTCTGGAGCGTGGACCGCGGGACGCCATCCTGCGCGCTCGTGCGGCACGAGTCGCCCCAGGTCTTCGCCCGGGTGACCGGACTCAGCGCCGCGCTGGCCTACTGCCTTCACTTCATCGCCGCGCGGAGCGCGCCGGCCTGGCGCGAAGTCTTCGACGCACTGCCGGCCGGTGCCGACACGCGCGGCGTCGCGCCGCGCCTCCTGTTGCGCTGGATGGGAGACGAGGCGATCGACTGGCCGGCCCATCTGGGTCCCGCCGCCGACGCGGTGCGACGCGACTGGCTGCGCCTGTGCGACGAATGGCTGCAGGGTGAGCCGCCCTTGCCCACGGACTGGGCCGCGCTCGCCTCGAGCGCGATCGCGCTGAGGGATCCCGCACCTTCGCGCGTGATCGCGGACAACTTCGGACAAATGGTGTCCCGGCTTGCGCCGCCGCCGGCCGACGACGACGCGGTGTGGGGCGCGGTACTGTGCATGTCCGGGACCTACCTGCTGCTGAGCCTGATCCAGCGCGAGATGGGGCTGACGGACGAGGAGCTCGGCTACGAGGTGGTGATCCACCGCTGGTTCAGCAGCCGCTGTCCCGATCCCTCGTCCTGGACCGAGGCGCAGATGCAGGCGTTGCGCGACCGATTCGAGGCCGAGAACACCGAATTGCTCGTTGCGCACGAGGCCAACATGACCCGCTTCAGCCAGGAGCTCGACGTGCGCATCGCGCCGAAGCACGAGCGCCTGCGCGCCCAGTTGATCGACGCGCTGCGCGAGATCCAGCGCGGCTGATCCCGCCGCGCCGGGGCCGAAGTCCCCGTCGTCTCCGCGCCTCACGCGGGCGCCGGGCCCAAGACCTCAGGACGCGCTGGACGCCGACGTCATCTCCAGCACATGGTCGTGGTACTGCAGCAGCGCGCTGCGGTGTGCGACGCTGATGAGCGCGCTGTCCGGCAATGCGCCGATCAGCGCCTGGTAGATGCGTCGCTCGTTGTCCTCGTCCAGTGCGCTGGTGGCTTCGTCCAGGAACAGGAAGTCCGGCTTGTGCAGCAGTGCGCGGGCGATCGCCAGACGTTGCTGCTCGCCGCCCGACAGGCGCTGCTGCCAGCGCTCCACTTCCGTCAGTGAACGCATCCGCGACGCCAGCCCGACCGTGCGCAGCGCCTCGATGCAGGCCTCGTCGCTGAAGTCCTCGGCCTCGCCCGGGTAGGCGAGGGCGG
>Ga0099823_1000028_pt1 | contig 69723 bp, 59 predicted proteins | sample CowpearedBW_FD_76831 | JGI IMG/M metagenome (GOLD analysis project Ga0099823, IMG submission 76831) | Root nodule microbial communities of legume samples collected from California, USA - Cow pea red BW | ecosystem: Host-associated > Plants > Roots > Nodule | place: USA: California | collected...
GACCGCGACAGACGCTCGGATGGAACACGCCGCTTCAGGCCTTTGCGCTCACCTTGGCAAATGCGCATCAGGCTCCAGTATCAATTCAATGACAGGTGTTGCGGTTCAAACTTGAGACCGCCCGGCATATTCGAGAACGTTCTCTGGCATCAGTAATTGCGCAGCGAATGCATTCGCCTCACGCTCAATCGGAGAGACGACACCGGAGAGATTGGAAGCTGGATCCTCGCGACGCTGAGCACATTCGGGGGATACATGTCCCAACGCCAGATGGCCAATCTCGTGGGCGATGGTGAATCGCTGGCGAATGGTCGATTCGGCGCTATTGCAATAGATGTGTGGAAGTCCGTCCACCAGTTCGACCTTTCCGCTGAGCGGGCCAAGGCTAGGGGAGGAGAACACATGCGCCCCCATTTTCTGAGCAATCGCAACAACGTCCACGGGCAGCCTGCCATCCCAAAAAGCGGCCAAGACATCGGTGGCTCGACGATGGGACATCTTGCGCTCCTTTCTCTGGCCGATGTGGGGGTGTACCTTCGCGAATTTTATGGCAATCGTCAATCGCTTGTTCTGGAGCGCGATCCCCTTGTACAAGTAGCCGGCTGACTCCCGAAAAAGGCCAAAGCAAGTTGGCGCTCTGGGCCGTCCGCGTCAGACGAAGGTCCACAAAGCAAAAGCCCCTGACTCCGTTCGGAATCAGGGGCTTCGAATCTTTGGTGGCCAAGGGCGGAATCGAACCACCGACACGCGGATTTTCAATCCGCTGCTCTACCAACTGAGCTACTTGGCCGTGAGACTGGGTCTCTGTCTCCGCTGTTCCGGGTCTTGCGACTCGTGCTGAACAACGAAGACCGCGACTATAACACTAAATTCCGCTGCCGCGCTTGTTTCTTGAAAGATCGACGCCGAGCTGCTTCAGCTTGCGGTACAGATGGGTGCGTTCCAGCCCCGTCTTCTCCGCCACCCGCGTCATCGAGCCGTTCTCCTTGGCCAGGTGGAACTCGAAGTAGCTCTTCTCGAACGCGTCGCGCGCCTCGCGCAGCGGGCGGTCCAGCTCGAACACCTGCTCCGACGCCAAGCCCTGGTGCGGCAGCGGCGTCACCGGCGTCAGGCCAGCCGACGGCATCGCCATCACGCCCTGTGAGATCGGCGGCAGCGCTTCAGGGCGCGGATAGCTGGCGGGGATGCCGATCGTGCCGATCACCGGCGCCGCCGGCGGCGCGGGACGCGGCGTCGTCTTCACCAGCGCCTGCTCCACCGCGCGCAGCAGCTTCTGCAGCGTGATGGGCTTTTCCAGGAAGGCCATCGCGCCGAACTTCGTCGCCTCGACCGCCGTGTCGATCGTGCCGTGGCCACTCATCATGATCACCGGCATCGTCAATTGGCCGGAACTGCCCCACTCCTTGAGCAGCGTCACGCCGTCGACGTCGGGCATCCAGATGTCCAACAGCACCAGATCGGGCCGCGAGCGCTCTCGCGCCGCCCGCGCCTGCTGGGCGTTCTCCGCGAGTTCGATCGTGTGCCCCTCGTCCGAGAGGATTTCCGACAGGAGGGCGCGGATGCCCAATTCGTCGTCAACAACAAGAATGGTTGCCATGTATGCCTACTGTTCACGCGGGCCGAGGCGCGTCCTGCGCAGGGCTCGGTGCAGTCGCGAGTTTTGAAAATGATAACGAAACTTGTGCGCCGCTCGGCGGTAGATCGGCGCCGCTCACGCCTGGGAGATTCACCAGCCTGATGCGCGCGCCGTGCTCGTCGGCGATTTTCTTCACCACCGCCAGGCCCAGCCCCGTCCCCTTGGTCTTGGTCGTGACGTACGGCTCGAAAGCCCGCTTCAAGACGTGCTCGGCGAAGCCCGGACCGTTGTCCGTCAGGACCAGCCGAAGCGCCCGCAGCTCGCCGGCGTCGTTCAGCGCCTTCTGCGTGCGCACGACCACCTTGCCCTCCGGCCGCTCGCTGACCGCATCCAGCGCGTTCTGCACCAGGTTGTGGATCACCTGGCGCAGTTGCGGCGCGTCGCCCAGGATCAGCGGCGGATCGGTCGCCAGGTCGGCGCTCAACTGCCCCGACTCCTGCGCCTCGGCGTACAGGGTGAGCACTTCGGCCACGAGCGCGTTCAAGTCCAGCGGCGCCAGCTTGGCGGCCGGCAGCCGCGCGTAGTCGCGGAACTCGTTGACCAGCTGCTTCATGGCCTGCACCTGGTTGACGATGGTCCCGACCGAGCGCACCAGCATCGACTGATCGGCCCCCTCGAGCTTGGATTCCAGCTTGAACTGCAGCCGCTCCGCCGACAGCTGGATCGGCGTCAGCGGGTTCTTGATCTCGTGCGCCAGCCGCCGCGCGACCTCGCTCCAGGCCGCCGAGCGCTGCGCGGACACGACCTCGCTGATGTCGTCGAACACCAGCAGCCGCGCGTCCTGCGGCAGCGGCGCGCCGCGCACCAGCAGCGTCAGCGCGGTCTTCTCGTCGAGCTGCAGCTCGAACGAGTCCTGCCAGTGCTCGCGCTCGCCGGCCTCGGGGCTCTGCAGCTCGAAGCGCTGCCAGATGTCCTTGCCGAACGCCGCCAGCGCCGGCAGGTCCTCCAGCGGCCGGCCGACGTAGGCCGACAGCGGCAGCTTCAGGATGCGCGTCGCGCCCGGGTTGACGGTCTCGATGCAGCGCTCGGCGTCGAACACGATCACGCCGGCGGTCAGGTTGTCGAGGATGGTCTGCACGTGCGTGCGCGCGCTCTCGAGCTGCGTGACGCTGAGTTCCACCTGCGCCCGCGCGTCGGCGAGCTGCTGCGTCATGTCCGCGAACGAGCGCGTCAACCCGCCCAGCTCATCGCCCGAGCGGAACACCGGCTTGGCCTTCAGATCGCCCCGCGCGACCTCGCGCATGCCGTCGGCCAGCAGCAGCAGCGGCTGCACCAGCTGGTTGGACAGCGCCACCGCCAGCAGCAGCGCCGCGAACACCGCCAGGATCAGCACCAGCGTCAGCGTGCCCAGGTACATGCGCCGCAGCCCGTCGCGCAGCAGCGAGCGCTGCAGGTACTCCTGGTTGGCCGTCGAGACGTTCAGCGCGTTGCTGATGACCTTGCCCGAGATCTGCCGCACCACCATCAGGTAGCGGTCGCTGTTGGTCAGCTGCAGCGCGGTGCTCTGCAGCAGCGCGAGCGAACGGATGCGGGCCTCGCCCAGCACCGCCTGCTGCTCGTCCTCGAGCCCCTCGAGCCGCGAGGCCACGCCGTTGTTGCGCGCCTGCGCGAGCAGGGCGGCGCTCGGGCGCGCGGGCGTCTCGCTGGACTCGCCGCCAGCCGACAGCACGATCTGCCCGTTGCCCGCGACCAGCGACACGCTGCGCGCGCCCAGCTGGTCGCGCAGCCGCTCCAGCGCCAGCGGCGCCAGCGCGCCATCCTCCCAGCGCTCGGCCGCGGCGCGGGTCCGGGCGGTCTGCTCGGCGCGCAGGTTCTCCAGCGTGTCCTGGCCGAGCGCCAAGCCGGCCTCGAGCGCGCTCGCCAGGCGCTGGTCGAACAGGCTCTCGATGCTGCGGTTCACGAATTGATAGGAGACCGTGTAGATCAGCAGCCCCGGCGCGACGCCGACGAACGCGAAGATGCCGGCCAGCTTGAGCAGCAGCCGGCTGCCGAAGCGGCCGCGCCGCACGCGCAGCGCCAGCCGCGTGCCGGCCACGCCGATGACGATGATCAGCGCCGTGGCGACGGCGACGTTGACCCAGAACAGCCACAGGTAGTGGCGCTCCAGGAAGCCGCGCTGCGCGGTGGTGCTGATCGACAGCAGGAAGGCGAGCATGCCGATCGCGCCCGCGATCGCGGCCACGGAGATCAACCACGCCAGGCGTGCCGACTTGGTCACGGGTCAGGATCCTTGATGCGTCAAGAAGGTCGAAGGAGGGAAGGATCGATCAAGCGGCAGCCGCGGGTCAGGGCTGCGGCTTGTTGGGCGGCGGCGCCGATGGCGTCTCGAGATTGAGCGTCAGCGTGCGCTCGACGCCCAGCGTCCAGCCCTGGCTGCCGCCCAGGCCGATCTGCATCGGGCGCGGCAGTTGGGCGGTGTCGAGCTTGTAGCTGAACTCCAGGTAGTAACGGCCATCGTCCTCGATCTCCTTGGCGTCGGCCACTCTCCAGCCCGAGACGCCGCGCAGCGACGCGACCGCCTCGCCCAGCGTGTCGAAGCTCTGATGCAGCCCGCCGGTACTGACCCGGTACTGGCGCGTCAGCGGCTGCCAGGTCAGGCGCCAGGTCCGCGAGGCCTGGGCGACGCGGGCGTCACGCCAGTACCAGCGGTTGCGCAAGACCTGGACCTCGGCGACGAAGTACACCGCCACGCCCTTGAGCAGCGCGTCCTCGGCCGCCTTGGGCAGCTCGAAGCGGGTGCTGAAGCTCAGCGCCAGCCCGTCGTCGCCGCGCTCGGCGTTGAGCAGCTGCAGCGTCACGCCTTGAGCCAGCGCCCAGCCGTGCAGCACCAGCAGCGCGCCGACGAGGGTCAGGCGCTGCCACCAGGATCGCAGCGGAACGGGACGGGATGGCGGAGACACGCGGACGGAGCAGGATCGTGGCGAGATTCCAGAGATCTGGGAGGAGTTCAGGCCTTCTGCAACAGGGCGTAATAGAAGCCGTCGGTGACGGCGGCCTCGCCCGGTGCGGAGTCCTGCGGGGCATTGTCCGCGAGCGGCAGCAGATGCCCGGCCCCCTGGTCGAACTGACGCGACCGCGCATCGCCATGGCGTTGCAAAAATGCGTCGATCTGGTCCTGTCCCTCGGACTTGAAGACCGAACAGGTCGCGTACAGCAGCCGCCCGCCGGGTTTCAGCGCCGGCCACAGCGCTTCCAGCAGCTCGGCCTGGACGCGTGCCAGCGCCGGGATGTCGCCGGGCCGGCGTAGCCAGCGCACGTCGGGATGGCGCCGCACGATGCCCGAGGCGCTGCACGGCGCGTCCAGCAGGATCGCGTCGAAGAGGCGGCCATCCCACCAGCCGGCGGTGTCGCGCGCATCCGCGGCGCGCACCGCGCCCTCGAGCCCCAGCCGGTCCAGGTTCTGCCGAACGCGATCGAGCCGCTTGGCGTCGGCGTCCAATGCCAGCAGATCGAGGCCGTTGCCAGCGAGTTCCTGCAGGTGAGCGGTCTTGCCGCCAGGCGCGGCGCAAGCGTCCAGCACCCGGGCGCCGGCGCTCAGCGCCGGCCAGTCCTCGCCCGGGGCCAGGTCTTGCGGCCGGCGCAGGCCCAGCAACAGCGGCGCGGCGAGCTGGGCCGACGCGTCCTGGACGGAGGCATGGCCGGCGTCGAAGCCGGGCAGGGCCTGGACCGGGCGCGGCTCGTCGAGCACGACCGCCTGCGGGAACAGCGGGCCGGCGGCGTGGGCGCCGATGCCAGCCTCGCGCAGCCGGGCCAGATAGCCGGTGAGGTCGCCGTGCGCCGGATTGACGCGCAGCGTCATCGGCGGGCGCTGCTGGTTGGCCTCCAGCAGGCCTTCCCATTCGGCCGGCCAGTCGGCGCGCAGCCGGTCCTGCCACCAGCGCGGATGGTTGAAGCGGGCGATCGGATCCGATTCGGCGGCCGCCACGAGCGCCTCGCGCTCGCGCAGGAAGCGTCTGAGCACCGCATTGGCGAAGCCCGCGCTGTTGGGCGCGCGCTGGCGCACCGCGTGCACGGCCTGATCGACCAGGGTGTGGCCGGCATAGGCCGTCTCGCCGGGCCACAGCAGCGCCAGCGCGGTCACGAGCAGGGCGTCCACGCGCGCGGGCGGGTTCTTGGGCGCGAGTGCGGCGCGCACCGCCTGCGCCGCGCCGAGCCGGCGCAGCACGGTGAAGCTGAGCGCCTGCACGCCGGGGCGCAGCTCGGCGGGGCAGCGCGACAGCCAGTCGGTCAGCGACTGCCCGTCGCGCACGGCCTGGACGGCATCGGCGCAATGGGCCAGCAGGCGGTGCAGCGGCGGCGCCGGATTCTTGGGGGAGGGGGCGGAAGACACCGCGGGAGTTTAAGTGGCCGCCCCGGCCCGCCCGGCTGCCCCCGGCGCAAGGACCTTGCTTTCGCAATGCCTTCCGGATGCCGCGACAATCGCGGCTCACCCATAAGAACGCAGGCTCCATGACAGGCACCCCGATCCTGAGCCCCGAGGACCTGGCCGCGCGGCCGGCCTCGGACCGCATCCGTTACCGGCTGGTCCAGGCCGGCCGCCGGCACCATGCCAACGACAACATCGCCGAGTTCATCGAACCCGGCGAGCTCGAGCAGATCCAGGCCGAGGTGCAGGCGAAGATGCAGGAGGTCCTGCAGGCGCTGGTGATCGACACCGACAGCGACCACAACACGCAGGAGACGGCCAAGCGCGTGGCCAAGATGTTCGTGAAGGAGGTCTTCGCGGGCCGCTACGCGCCGCCGCCGCCGGTGACCGAGTTCCCCAACGCGGAGCGCCTGAACGAGCTGATGATCGTCGGCCCGATCACGGTGCGCAGCGCCTGCTCGCACCACCTGTGCCCGATCATCGGCAAGGTCTGGATCGGCCTGCTGCCCAGCGAGCATTCCAACCTGATCGGGCTGTCGAAGTACGTGCGCCTGACCGAATGGATCATGAGCCGCCCACAGATCCAGGAAGAGGCGGTCGTGATGCTGGCCGACGAGCTGCAGGAGCGCGTCAAGCCGGACGGCCTGGCGATCGTGATGGACGCCGACCACTTCTGCATGCACTGGCGCGGCGTCAAGGACATGGAATCCACGATGACCAACAGCGTGATGCGCGGCTCCTTCCTGAAGGACGCGACGCTGCGGGCGGAGTTCCTCGCGCTGATGAAGAGGAAGGGCTGAGCGCGCCAGGGGCGCTCGCCCGGCTCAGAGGCTGCGCGCCTCGGTGAAGCCGACGAAGCTCATCAGCACCCGGGTCGGGAACTGGCGGATCGCCAGGTTGTAGGCGTCCACGGCCTGGTTGAAGACCTGGCGCGAGAACGCGCGCTGGCGCTCGATCATCTTGAGCTCGTCGACGGCGCCGCCCAGGTCCGGGTCCGCGCTCAGTTCGGCATGGTGCTCGACCAGCGACACCAGCCGCGTGAGCGCCGCGCCATGCACCGCCGACGCGATCGCCAGCTGCGCCACCGGCTCCGCCGCATGGGGGCGGGCGCGCACCGCCTGCGTGGCGCTCTTGGCCTCCGCCTGCGCCGCGGCCAGCGCGTCCAGGCTGGCCTGCTCGCTGGGCAGGCGCTCGCGCAGGCGCTCCAGCAGCAGTTCGCCATGAGCGAAGCGGCGCGTCAGCGCGTCGTCCAGCTGCGCGAAGGCGCGGGCGATCTCATTGCGCAGCAGCATCACGCGGTTGTACGCGCCGATGCACCAGAACAGCAGCACCGCGCCCAGGCCCCAGAGCCACCAGTTCAGATGCAGCGTGCCCGTGTCGTTCATGCCGTTCATGCCGCCGGAGCCGGCCGTGCCGCGCCCGCGGCCTTGTCGCGCTGGAACTCGTGCCAGCCCTTGGCGCGCAGCTCGCAGGCCGGGCAGTGGCCGCAGCCCCAGCCCCAATCGTGGCGCGAGCGGCGCTCGCCGAGGTAGCAGGTGTGCGTGTGCTCGACGATCAGGTCGTTGAGCGCCGTGCCGCCCAGCGCCTCGGTCAGCGCCCAGGTCTGCGCCTTGGTCAGGAACATCAGCGGCGTGTCCAGCGTCATCGGCGTGTCCAGCCCCAGCGACAGCGCGACCTGCAGCGCCTTGAGCGTGTTGTCGCGGCAGTCGGGGTAGCCGGAGAAATCGGTCTCGCACATGCCGCCGACCAGCACCGATGCGCCGCGGCGGTAGGCCAGCGTCGCGGCGAAGGTCAGGAACAGCAGGTTGCGTCCCGGCACGAAGGTGTTGGGCAGGCCGTTGGCCTGCAGCTCGATGGCGCGGTCCTGCGTCAGCGCGGTGTCGGAGATCTGGCCCAGCAGGCTCAGGTCGAGCAGATGGTCCTCGCCGAGCTTGGGCGCCCAGTGCGGGTACTGCGCGGCGATCTCGGCGCGCACGGTCTGGCGGCAGTCGAGCTCGATGCGATGGCGCTGGCCGTAGTCGAAGCCCAGGGTCTCGACCTCGGCGAAGCGGTCCAGCGCCCAGGCCAGGCAGGCGGTGGAATCCTGGCCGCCGGAGAACAGCACCAGCGCCTTGCGGCGCGAGGCGTGGACGGCGGGGATCGGAGCGGGGGCGGCGTCGGACATGGCGCGGATCAGGAAAAACGGCAGGCCGGAAGTGTGCCAGCACCGTGCTACCGTCGCCGGCCCAAGGAGGAAAAGCAATGCAACGACTGTTCACGACGCGCGCCGTCGCAAGCGCCGCGCTGGCGGCGCTGGCGGCCGGCCCGCTGGCCCTCGGCGAAGCGCGCGCGGCCGCCGGATCCGCGGGGGCGTCCGCCATTTCACAGGTGCTGCTGTACCCGGGCGGCGCGCAGGTCGACCGCACGTTGCGCGTGCCGGCTGGCGCGGTCCAGGCGCGCTTCGCCTGTCTGCCCGCCAGCCTGGAGCGCGACGCGCTGCAAGTCCAGGCGCCGGCGGGCGTGAATCTCGGCGAGCTCAAGATCGAGCGCGCCCCGCGCGACTCCCTGCCGGAATGCCGCCAGCGCGATCCGCGGGTGCGCGAGATCGAGCAGCAGCGCGCCGCCGTGGAGGCGGAGATCGCCGGCGTCGACCTGGCGCTCGGCTACCTGAAGGGGCTCTCGGATCGCGAGGCGCGGCCCGGCGCCGCGCTCGGCGCCAGCCTGGACACGCTGCGCCGCAACGGACAGGAGCTGACCGCGCGGCGTCAGACGCTGAAGGACCGGCTGACCGATCTGGGCAACGACCTGGCGGCGGCGAAGGCCGTGGCGCCGACGGCGTCGGCCCAGGTGTCGGTGGTGACGCTGCGTCTGTCGACGGCCGAGGCGGCCGATGTCGGGCTCTCCTATCGCGTCGCGGGCGCCGGCTGGCAGCCGCAATATCGCGCGCGCCTGGATACCGCGACCGGCGCGCTGGCGATCGAGCGTCTGGCGCAGATCGCGCAGACCAGCGGCGAGGACTGGACCGACGTGAAGCTCAAGCTCTCGACGGTGCGGCCGCGCGACGCCGTCGCGCTCGAGCCGCTGGTGCCCTGGACGCTGGCGGTCCAGCAGGACATCTTCGAGAAGACGACCCGTTCCCGGATGGCGATCGCACCGGTGGCGATGGCCGCACCGGCGCCGGCTGCGGATCTGCGTTCCGTCGAGGTGACGGGCTCGCGCGTCGCGGAGACGATCCGCTTCGATCCGAGCGTTTTCGAAGGGGAGTTCGGCGCCGAATACGACCTGCCGCAGCGCGTGACGCTGCGCGCCGACGGCGCGATGTCGACGGTCAGCCTGGGCCGCACGGCCGAGCAGGCCCGGGTGCTTGCACGCGTGCAACCGCGGACCGAGGCGGCGGCCTACCTCGTCGCCGAGCTGCCACGCCCGCAGGGCTCGTGGCCCGCGGGGCCGGTGCAGTTGTTCCGCGACAACGCGCTGATCGGCCAGGTGCCGCTGCAGTTCGGCGGCGAGACCACGTGGACGCTGCCCTTCGGTCTCGACGACCGGCTGCGCGTGCGCGTGGAGCCCGACAAGCGCGATGGCGCGAACGCCGGCTTCATCGGCGGGCGCCGCGAGGTCGTGGTGACGCGCCAATGGCAGGTCGAGAACCTGCGCGGCAAGCCGGTCACGCTGCAGGTGCTGGAGCCGGCGCCGGTGTCCGAGCACGAAGACATCCGCGTGCAGACGCAGTTCACGCCGCCGGTGACCAAGGCCGACTGGCGCGACCAGCGCGGGATCCAGATGTGGGAGCTGCCGCTCGCGCCGAACCAGACGCAGCGTTTCCAGGCGATCTACAAGGTCAGCGTGCCCAAGGACGCCAACGTCCCGAACCTGCCCTGAGGCCGCGTGCGGCCGGGCGGGCGGGACCGCGTCAGGTCCTGATCTCGCCCTGGCCCAGCACCACCCACTTCATCGAGGTCAGGCCCTCCAGGCCCACCGGGCCGCGGGCGTGGAACTTGTCGGTGGAGATGCCGATCTCGGCGCCCAGGCCGTACTCGAAGCCGTCGGCGAAGCGCGTGCTGGCATTGACCATCACGCTGGCCGAATCGACCTCGCGCAGGAAGCGCATGGCGTGGACGTGGTTCGTCGTCAGGATCGCGTCGGTGTGATGCGAGCCATGGCGGTTGATGTGGGCGATGGCCTCGTCCAGCGAGTCCACCACCTTGATGCTGATCACCGGCGCGAGGTACTCGGTGTCCCAGTCCTCGGGCGTGGCCGGCTTGAGCAGCTCCCGCGGGACCGCGTCCAGGTGGGCGAGCGCGCGCTCGCAGCCGCGCATCTCGACGCCCTTGGCCGCGAACACCATGCCGATGCGCGGCAGGAAGTCCGCCGCGCGCGCGGCGTGGACCAGCAGCGATTCGGTGGCGTTGCAGGGGCTGTACTTCTGGGTCTTGGCGTTGTCGACGACGGTCACGGCCAGGTCCAGGTCGACCTCGGCATCGACGTAGCTGTGGCAGTTGCCGTCCAGGTGCTTGATCACCGGCACGCGGGCCTCGCGGCTGATGCGCTCGATCAGGCCCTTGCCGCCGCGCGGGATGATCACGTCGACGAAGGCCGGCATCGTGATGAGCAGGCCGACCGCCGCGCGGTCGGTGGTGTTGACCAACTGCACGGCGCTGCGCGGCAGGCCGGCTTCCTCGAGGCTGTCGGCCACCAGCGCGGCGAGGGCCAGGTTGCTGTGCAGGGCTTCGGAGCCGCCGCGCAGGATGCAGGCGTTGCCGCTCTTGATGGCGAGCGACGCGGCCTCGATGGTCACGTTCGGACGGCTCTCGTAGATCATGCCGAACACACCCAGCGGCACGCGCATCTGGCCGACGCTGATGCCGGTGGGACGGCGCTTCACGCCGGTGATCTCGCCGATCGGGTCGGGCATCGAGGCGATCTGGTCGCAGCCCTCGGCGACAGTGGCGAGGACCTTGGGGGTCAGGCGCAGGCGGTCGACGAGGGGGGCGTCCAGGCCGGCTTCGGTGGCGGCGGCGAGGTCGCGCTCGTTCGCGGCGGCCAGGGCGGGGCCGGCTTCGCGCAGGCGGCGGGCGAGCGCGAGCAGCGCGCGGTTCTTGGCGGCGGTGGGGGCCGCGGCCATCAGCGTCGCGGCCGCGCGGGCCGCCTCGCCGACGCCGGTCATGTAGGCGGTGAGGTCGGTCATGGAAGGGGATTCTGACGGATGCTCCGCGATCGCTGCCGCGCCGGGGCCATCGCAAGCGGCAAGGAGAGCCTTCGCGGTGCATGGCATGGCTCCGGTAGCGGCATGGCGAGGGAGTGGGTTGTCTCCGGGTTTGTCCCAGGACCGCGGCGCTTGCAGCGGTCCGATTGGATCTTCTACAGTCGTAGTACGACACATGTAGAAACGCAGGAACGGTGATGGACGAGATCAATGACGGCGACGCCAAAGGCGACGTCTCGCTCAGCGAGCTGCAGTTGGCGCTGATGCGCGTGCTGTGGACCCGTGGCCGCGCCAGCACGGCCGAGGTGGCCGAGGCGATGCGCGAGCAGCAGCGCCCGCTCGCTCACACCACGGTGGCGACACTGCTCTCCCGCCTCGAAAAGCGCGGCCTGCTCGCCAGCGAGCGCGATGGCCGGGCGCTGGTCTACAGCGCCGCTGTCAGCGAGCCCGAGGTGCAGCGCTCCATGGTGTCGGGTCTGCTGAGCACGCTGTTCGGTGGCCGTCCCGAGGCGCTGCTCAGCCATCTGGTGGAAGAGGGCGAGCTCGGCGACGACGACCTGGCTCGCATGCGGGCCATGCTCAAGCGCAAGGGAGGCCGTCATGACTGAATGGCTCGCCGGCTGGCTGCTGAACTACCTGGTGCACAGCACGGTGCTGCTGGGCGGCGTCTGGGCGATCGAGCGCGCCGGCTGGCTGAAGCATCCGGCGTGGCGGGAGGCGTTCTGGCGCTGGGCCTTCTTCGGCGCGGTGCTGACCGCGAGCCTGCAGCCGCTGCTGCACGGGACACGCGTCACCCTGCCAGGCGAAGTCGCGGCTCCTTCCGCCCCATCGGCCGCGCTCGCGACCGCGGCGGCGCAGCCGGCCCTGCCTGCCGAACCGATGACCCTCCCGGCCGCCCATCCGGCGCCGGTCGTCGACGAATCGATGACGCGCCGCCGCGAACTGCTGCATGACGCGTTCGCCGCGCTGCTGCTGTCGTGGCCGCTGATTGCGGCGCTCGGCATGGCGCTGACGATGCTGCGCTGGCTGTCATTGCGGCGCGAGGTGCGCGCGCTCCCGCCGTGCGACGACGATGAGCTCCGGCAAGCCGCCGCCGAACTCGCCCGCAGCGCCGGCGTCGCGATGCCGGCGCTGCGCCTCAGCCCGGTCTGGCCGAGCCCGCTGGTCGCGCCTGGCGGCCAGATCTGCCTGCCCGCCTCCTTGATGCGCACGCTCGACGGCCAGCAGCGCGTGGCCGTGCTGGCGCACGAGATCGCCCATCTGCGCCGCCGCGACCCCGGCTGGCGTCTGGCCGCGCGGCTCGTGTCGCAACTCGGCTGGCTGCAGCCGCTGAACCGGCTCGCCACGCGCCGGCTGGACCTGCTGGCCGAACTGTCCTGCGATGCGTGGGCCGCCGCCGAGGCCGGCGCGATGCCGCTGGCCGAAAGCCTCTACGTCTGCGCCCGCGACGGCGCCGCGACAGGCCGCGCGAAGCGCGGACGCCGCGCCATGCCGGTGCTCGCGAGCGCGATGGCCGCCGCCCGGTCCCCGTTGATGGCGCGGATGCACGCGCTGCTGGAGGAATCCCCGATGTCCGATTCCACCCCTTCGCGCCGCCGCCTCGGCCGGCTGGCGCTGGCCGCCGGCCTGTGCGCGCTGGCGCTGTCGGTGCCGATGCTGGTCATCGGCAAGGTCCCGCGCCTCAAGATCGACGTGGGCGCCGTGCTCGGCGACCACAAGGTCACGCGCTATGTGCATGACGACAACGGCCACGAGCAGCGCGCCAGCTACGACGGCGACCTCGTGTTCAACGACGACGAGACCGACGTCGTGTCGCTGGACCGCAAGCTGGAGATCTCCGAAACCGAGCGCGGTGTGACGCGCCGCGCCGAGATCGTCAACGACGGCCGCGGCGGCACCACGCGCCGCTTCTGGATCGATGACAAGGAACAGCCGCTCGATGCCGACGCCCGGCAGTGGCTCTCCGGCCAGATCGGCCTCGTGGCCGAGCTGACGCAGGGCAGCGAGCCGCGCGCGCGCCGCCTGCTGCAGCGGGGCGGTACCGCGGCGGTGCTGGCCGACATCGAGAAGTCTCGCGACACCTTCGTGCGCCGCAGCCGCATCGAGGCGCTGCTCGCCGTGGGCCGGCAGGACGACGCGACGCTCTCGCGGCTGATCGCGCAGAGCGCGACGCTGGACGGCGATTTCGACCGCCGCAGCGCGCTCGATGCGGTGGTGGCGCACCGGACGCTGAGCCCGGCCTTGCAGCGCGAGGTGCTCCAGGCGACCGAACGGATGCAGGGCGCCTTCGAGCGTCGCCAAGTGCTTGAAGGCCTCGCGCCACAGCTCAGCCGCGATGCGGCGGTGATGGCCGAGTGGCAGCAGGCCGTGCGCGGCATCGATGGCGACTTCGAGAAGCGCTCGGCGATCGTCACGCTGGTCGAGGCGCAGAAGCGCGTGGACCGCGCGCTGGCGCTCAGCGTGCTGGGCGCGGTGGAGGCCATCCGCGGCGACTTCGAACGGGCCCAGGTGCTGATCGCGCTGGCCGAGCGCATGCCCGCCGATGCCGAACTCATCGCCCGCTACCGGCAGGCCGCGCGTGGCCTGTCGACGCACGAGCGCGGCCGCGTGGAAGAGGCGCTCGATCACCTGACGCCGGCCTGAGCGCCCTGCGGATCGCGGATCTCCAGCGGCTTGCGGCCGACGGCCTCGAGCTGCGGCAGTACCTTGTCCTTGTCGCCGACCGCCACGACGATCATCGCGGCGGGATCGACGTAGGTCCGCGTCGCCTTGTACGCGCTGGCGGCCGTCACCGCGCCGTACTTGCGCGGCAGCGAGGTGATGCTGTCCGCCGGCATGCCCACGGCCCACTCGCTCGCATAGCTCGACGCCACCACCCGGTTGGTGTCGAACAGCCCCGGCAGCGCCAGCAGCTGCGCGTTGCGCACCCGGTTCAGTTCGGCCGCGCCCATCGGCTTGGCGCGCATGCCGTCGATCTCCTTGAACATGTCGACCAGCGCCGGGCCCGTCACGTCGGTGCGCACGCTGCCGCGGATGCCGAACAGCCCGCTGTCGCGGTTCATCGTGTAGCCCGAGTAGATGCCGTAGGTGTAGCCCTTGACCTCGCGCAGTTGCGTGTTGATGCGCGACGTGAACAGCCCGCCCATCGCCGCGTTCATCACCTTGATGTCCTCGGCGTCCGGCGTGCCGGCCTTGGGCCCGGGGGCCACGACGCTCAACGCGGTCTGTGGCGCGTTCGGCTTGTCCACCAGCACCACGCGCGCCGTCACCGGCTTGGGCGGCGTCGCGTCGACCGCGGGCGCGGCCGTCTTCGGGCGCTCCCAGCCGCCGAACAGACGTTCGGCCAGCGATTTCAGCTCCTCGGCCGAGATGTCGCCCGCCACCACCAGCGCGGCCTCGTCCGGCCGGTAGCGGGTGGACCAGAACTGGCGCAGTGCCGCGGCGTCGGTGGCCTTGATCGAGGCCTCGTCGCCGATCGAGGCCTGGGCCAGCGGGTGGCCCTCGCCATAGATCACGCGGTTGGACACGATCGCCGCCACGGCCGGCGGCTGCTCGCGCTGCTGCTGCAGCGCGGCCAGGCGCTGGTTCTGCATGCGCGCGATCTCGGTCGCGTCGAAGGCCGGATGCAGCGCCACGTCCGCCATCAGCGCCAGCGTCTGCGCGAAGTTGCGCTTGAGGCTGCTGGCCTCGATGCGAGCCTCGTCGCGCCCGGCGCCGCTGCTGATGGTGGCGCCCAGCGCGGCGGCCTCGTCGGCGATCTGCTGGGCGGTGCGCGTCTGCGTGCCCTGTTGCAGCATGCCGGCGGTGAAGCTCGACAGGCCCGGCTGCTGCGGCGGGTTGGCGGTCTGGCCGGCGCGCACGACCAGCGTCGCGCTCACCAGCGGCAGGCCCGGGTTGGGGATATGGATCAGCGTCAGCCCATTGGCCAGCACGGTGCGATGGCCGTCGGGCAGCGACAGGGGCTTGGCCTTGCCCGCCTTGGGCTGCGTCTTGCGCCACGCAACATCGGCGTTCATCGACTCGCGCTCGCCCTTGGCGGCCTTCTGCGGCATGGGCGGGGTCGGCACCTCGGGCGCCAGCTTCTGCTCGCCCGGCGTGGCCTGCACCACGACGCGCGCGTCCTTCTTCAGATACGTGGCGACGACATCGCGGACCTGGTCCGGCGTGACCGCCTGATACCGCGCCAGATCCTTGCCGATGAAGTTCGGATCGCCGGCCTGCTGGTTGTAGTAGTTGATCTGGTCGGCCAGCGCCTGGACCTTCTCCAGACGGGCCAGCGTGCCGGTCTCGATGGAGGCGCGCGCGCGCGCCATCTCGTCCGGGGTGGGCGGATTCACGGCCAGCTCGGCGACGGCGTCGTCGACGATCTTCTGGATCTCGTCCAGCGACTTGCCCGGCCGTGCGACCACCTCGACCGAGAACACCGAGCCCAGCGACAGCGAGTACTGCGACACCGCCACGGACTGCGCCAGCTGCTTGTCGTAGACCAGCGTCTTGTACAGGCGGCTGGACTTGCCGCCGCCCAGCACGTGCGAGGCGATGTCCAGTTCGGCATCGCCGGGCTTGAACACGGCCGGCGTGTGCCAGGCGATGTCCAGGCGCGAGAGCTCGATGCGGTCGGTGACGGCGACCCGTTTCTCCTCGGTCAGCCGGGGCTGCGGCACGTTGACCGGCGGCACCGGATCGCCGGCCTTCAGCGCGCCGAAGTACTTTTCGACCAACTGCCTGGCCTGCGCCGGATCGAAGTCGCCGGCCAGCACCAGCGTCGCGTTGTTGGGCCGGTAGTAGCTGCGCGCGAAGGCCTTCACGTCGTTGAGCTTGATGGACTGGATGTCGGCATGCGAGCCGATCACCGTCGCGCGATACGGGTGGCCTTCAGGGAACAGCGCCTGGTAGAGCGCTTCCTCGACGATGCCGTAGGGGCGGTTCTCGACCGACTGGCGGCGCTCGTTGCGGACCACGTCCTGCTGGTTGGCCAGTGACACCGAATCGACCTCGTCGATCATGTAGCCCAGCATGTCCGACTTCAGCCACAGGCCCAGTTCGAGCTGGTTGGACGGCAGCGTGAAGAAGTAGTTGGTGCGGTCGAAGTCGGTGGAGCCGTTGGAATCGGTGCCGCCGGCGGCGTCGATGATCTTGTCGGCCTGGCCGCGCGGGATGTGGCGGGTGCCGGCGAACATCAGGTGCTCGAACAGGTGGGCGAAGCCGGTCTGGCCGGGCGCCTCGTTGCGCGGGCCGGCATGCACCCACAGGTTGAAGGCCACCAGCGGCAGGCGGTGGTCCTCGACCAGGATCACCTCGAAGCCGTTGGCCAGCTTGATCTTCTCCAGCTTGACGCTGAGCGTGCCGCCCGCGGCGGAGACGGCGCTGGCGCCAGCGCCGGCTGCCGCCGCAGGGGCAGCGTGGGCGCCGCCAAGGGCGGTCAGGACGGCCAGGGTGATGGCGGCGGACGCCGCGGGCATGAATCGCATGGTGGGACGCTTCCCTTCTAGGTTGGAGCGGGGCACGCTATCCAAAGCGGGCGGCCCTCACAAGTGCCGGAACTCCGGAAGATCAAGATCTGGCGATCTCGAACCGCTTGCGCGGTCGAGGCTGCGTCAAGACCGCATCAAGACGGCGCGATCACAGCGGACGGCGCATCAGCTGCTGATGGAGCGGCTGCGCCGTGGCTCCGAGCGCGCGCAGCGCGCTGCCGCCGAGGTCCTCGCGCTGCAGCTGCGGCACGCGCAGACGGCGCTCCGGATAGACCGCCGCCAGGGCCTGGATCAGCGCGCGGGCGCCGGTCTCGCGCGGCGCGACCAGGCTGTGGATCATCACGGTCTCGTCGGGCAGGCTGAAAACGACCTGTGCCTGGGTGGCGGCGGCGTCCCCGTCGCCCACCCGCCAGGCGTGGTAATCGACGCCGTGGCGCAGCGTGGCGGAGGTGACCTGGAGCGGCAGGTCCGGCAAGCGCTTCTCGGCCTCATCGAGCCATGCCAGCGCGGACGCCATGTCGATCGCGCGTGGCGTCTGGCCGGCCGCGCCCTGCACGGGTGAGGCGAGCGAGGCGGGTGTGATCGTGCCGGGCTCGGCGAGGAAGCCGAAGAGCTCGTGGAGTTTCTCGAAGCCCCGTCCTTCGTAGAGCTTGCGGGCGCGATCGTTCTGCGCGAAGACCTCCAGTTCGACGGCCTCGAGTCCGGCCGCGGCGGCGCGGGCGATGACGTCGTCGAGCAGCGCGGGCGCCGCGCCGGTGCCGCGCGCGGCGGGCAGGGCGCCCATCGTCGCGAGCCGCCAGCGCCGCGCGGCCGGCCGCGGTGCGACGAACGCGAAGGCCAGTGGCGCGCCGTCAGCGGCCAGTGCCACGCGCGACAGCGACAGATCGACGCCCTGGCGCGCAAGGAACATCGGCCACTGCTCGAAAGGAATCTGGAAAGGGCCGATCAGGTAATCCGCGAACGCGCGCGTGAAGGCGGCGTGGAGGGCCTCCGCGGCGACCGCGCCGCCTGGCGCGAAGGAAAGCGGGGAAGCCGAGGAGGAAACCGAATCCGTCATGTCGTCCTGGCGGGCGGGGTTGGGGGCAGGAGGGAACGGCTCAGTCTAGCCAAGCCGGAATCGCCAGCCAGATCGGCGCGGTGGCGGCGAACAGCATTGTGCCCAGCACGATGGCGCCGGAGGCCTCGGCCTCCAGCGTGCGGTAGCGCTGCGCGAACATCATCGCGTTGGACCCGGGCGGCAGCGCCGCCATCATGACGATCACCGCCAGCGGCATGCCTGACAGCCCGAAGCCCCAGTGCGCGATCCCCAGCACCAGCGCCGGCAGCACCAGCAGCTTCAACGCCGCCAGCCCGAGCAACGAGCGCATCGCGCCGCGCGGCAGGCCGTAGTACGACAGCGACATCCCGATCAGCACCAGGCACAGCGGCACCACCGCGCTGCCCAGCATCTGCAGCACCTCGTCCAGCACCGGCGGCAGCGGAATGCCCGTCAGGTGCCAGCCGAAACCGCACAGCACCGGCAGCACCACCGGATGGATCACCGTGTTGCGCAGCGTCGTCAGGATGGTGCGCTTCAGGCTGGCGCCGCTCGCGCCACTCGCGCCATTTGCGCCATTTGCGCCACTGGCGGTATGGCGCGCCAGGTCCGTCTCGACCAGGATGGTGGCGATGGTCAGCAGCGTCAGCGCGTGCAGACTCACCACCGTGATGTGCACCGCCAGGCCGCTCTCGCCGAACACGCCGGCCACCAGCGGCACGCCCACCTGCAGCGTGTTGCCGAAGCTGGCCGTGATCGAGCGCACCGCCGGCGCGGCCGGGCTCTCCGGATGGCGCTTGCGCTCGTAGAGGTAGACCGACACCAGCATCAGCACCACCGGCGCGAAGAAGGCCGTGACCGTCAGCCAGGGCAGCGCGGCGAAATCCACCCGCGCCGTGGTGCGGAACATCAGCGCCGGGACGAAGAGGTAGAAGGCGATGTTCGAGAGGATGCGGGCGGGATCGTGCTCCCCGCCCGCCGGTCCCAGCCAGCGCATGTGACCGACGAACCAGCCCATGCCCGCGGCGATGAAGATCGCCAGCAGCTTGTAGAACAGGACGGCGGTCACGCGCGGGCCGGTCCGCTCACTTGGCCAGCGGCAGCGTGATCGCGTCCACGCGCGCCAGCAGCTCCGGCGTCAGCTTCGGCGTCACGGCCAGCGCGCCCAGGTTGTCCTGCAGCTGCGACAGCCGGCTCGCGCCCAGGATCACCGTCGACACGCGCGGGTTGCGGTTGATCCACGCGATCGCCAGCTGCGCCAGCGAGCAGCCCAGCTCCCGGGCGATCGTCTCGAGCTCGCCCACCGCCGCGTTGCGCTGCGGGTCCTGCAGCTGCTCGCGGATCCAGGCCATGCTCTCCAGCGACGCGCGGCTCCCCTCCGGGATGCCGTTGCGGTACTTGCCGGTCAGCAGGCCCGAGGCCAGCGGGCTCCAGGTCGTCAGGCCCAGGCCGATGTCCTCGTACAGCCGGGCGTACTCCTTCTCCACGCGCTGCCGGTGGAACAGGTGGTACTGCGGCTGCTCCATCACCGGCTTGTGCAGGTGATGGCGCTCGGCGATCTCCCAGGCGGCGCGGATCTCGTCGGCGCTCCACTCGCTCGTGCCCCAGTACAGCGCCTTGCCCTGCGTGATCATGTCGCTCATCGCGCGCACCGTTTCCTCGATCGGCGTGTGCGGATCCGGGCGATGGCAGTAGACGAGGTCGATCTCATCCAGGCCGAAGCGCTTGAGCGAGCCGTCGATGGCCTGCATCAGGTACTTGCGGTTGAGCGTGTCCTTGTAGTTGACGGTGGTGCCCGACTTGTCGAGGCCCCAGTAGAACTTGGTCGAGACGACATAGGTGTGGCGGCCCCAACCCAGCTGGCGCAGCACCTGACCCATGATCTCCTCGCTCTTGCCGAGCGCGTAGGCCTCGGCGTTGTCGAAGAAGTTGATGCCGGCGTCGCGGGCGGCGGCCATCAGCTCGACAGCCGAACCGGTATCGACCTGGTTGTGATACGTGACCCACGAGCCCAGGGAGAGTTCGGACACCTTCAGGCCGCTGCGGCCGAGTCGACGGTATTGCATGCGCTTCTCCTTTTCGAGGGGCGCAAGGGTAGCGGAGCGACGGCCGGCTGTCAGTCGGCACGGCGAATGCCCCGTCCCGCCAGTGGACGCGCGGGCGAATGGCGAAGACGCGCGTGCCGCCGTGAACGCCCAGCGCCCAGGGCAGCACTGCACGCGATTCCCTGAACCAGCCGGCACACCGCCCGCCCGACATGAACAAGACGCCTTGGCATCCCCTGATCCGCAACGACGAGCGGGAGGCGCCGGCCGAGCCGATCGACCACACCCGGCGCCATCTGGTGCGCGGGGCGCTGGCCGCCAGCGCGCTGGCCGGCCTGCCGCTGGCGGGATGCAGCGGTGGCGGCGAGGGTGAGGCCGCGGCGGGCGCCGTCGTCTTCAGCCATGGCGTCGCCAGCGGCGATCCGCTGAGCGACCGCGTGATCCTCTGGACCCGCGCGCTGGCGCAGGACGCCGCGGATCTGCGCGATGTGCCGCTGAGCTGGGAGGTGGCCAGCGACCCGGGATTCACGGCGCTGGTCGCCAGCGGCGGCGCCACCGCGCGGGCCGCGGCGGACTTCTGCGTCAAGGTCGATGCCATTGGGCTGAAGCCGGGCACGCGCTATTGGTATCGCTTCAAGGCGGGCACGGCGACCTCCGTGGCCGGCCGCACGAAGACGCTCCCGGCCGGCGACGTGTCGCGGGTGAAGCTGGCGGTCTTTTCCTGCTCCAACTATCCGGCGGGCTACTTCAACGTCTACGCGGAGGCCGCCAAGCGCGTCGACGCCGAGGGCTACGACGCCGCCCTGCACTTGGGCGACTACATCTACGAGTACGGCCCCGATGGGTACGCGAGCAGCAACGCGCAATCGCTGGGCCGGGTGGTGGAGCCGGCACGCGAGACCGTCGCGCTGGAGGACTACCGCCGCCGCTATGCGCAGTACCGCTCGGACGCGGATCTGCAGGCGCTGCATGCGGCGCTGCCGATGATCGCCGTGTGGGACGACCACGAGTTCGCCAACGACGCCTGGAAGGACGGCGCCCAGAACCACCAGCCCGCCGCCGAGGGCGAGTTCGCCGCGCGCAAGGCGGCCGCGGCGCAGGCCTGGCGCGAGTGGCTGCCCGTGCGGGACGGCGCCGATCCGCTGACGATCCATCGCGGCTTCGATTTCGGCACGCTGTTGTCGCTGCACATGCTGGACACGCGCATGGCCGGGCGGGATCGGCAACTGGACTATTCGGACTACCTCTCCGCCTCCGGGCAGGTCGACCGCGCGCGCTTCGAGACCGACATGGCGCGCCCTGATCGCTCGCTGCTCGGCGCGGCGCAGCAGCAATGGCTGCAAGGACGGATGCAGGCCTCGGCGGCGACCTGGCAGGTGCTGGGGCAGCAGGTGCTGATGGGCCGCATGTTGATTCCCGCGCCGATCCTGCTGAACGTGCGCGTGCCTGGCAGCGGCGTGACCGTGTCGCAGTTCGCCGCGATCGCCGCGAAGGCGCAGCGCGACCCGAACAGCCTCACGCCGCAGGAGCAGGCGGTGTTGGGCGCACCACGCATTCCGTACAACCTCGACGCCTGGGACGGCTACCCGGTCGCGCGTGAACAGGTGTTCGGCATGACGCGCCAGCTCGACCGGAATCTGGTCGTGCTCGCGGGCGACACGCACAACGCCTGGGCGAACAACCTGCGCGATGCGTCGGACATGCCGGTGGGCGTCGAGTTCGCCGTCGCCTCGGTGAGCTCGCCCGGCATCGAGCGCGTGCTCACCGGCGAGGATCCGCGGCAGTTGGCCGCCTCGCTGACGCAGTTGATCGAGCCGCTCGCCTTCGCCGACACTTCGCGGCGCGGCTACATGGTCGTCACCGCGACGCCGGCCGAGTGCCGCTGCGACTGGGTCTTCGTCAGCACGGTGCTGAGCCGCGAGTACGAGGCGGTGCCGGGGCCGTCGTGGCGCACGCTGCCCGGGGCCGGCCAGCGCCGGTTGATGCCGGCCTGAGCGCAGGGGCGCATGCCGGGCGCGCAGCACATGCGCGGCGCTATAGTGCCCCGACCATCGGCCGCCTGACGCGGCCGCCGCAGTTTCCGGGTCGATGCCATGTCCCAGTCTCAAGACGCCGCCGCTCCCGCTTTCGCGCAAGCTTCCGATGCCTTCGATGCCGCCTTCGACGGCCACGCGCCGCCGCTGCGGCTCGCGGTGGTCGGGGCCGGGCCGGCGGGACTCGCGCTGGCCTTGCTGGCCGCGCGCTACCTGCCTCAGGCGCAGGTGAGCCTGTTCGACGCCCGCCCGCTGGAGCGCGATGTCTCCGGCGATCCGCGCACGCTGGCGCTGTCGCTGGGCAGCGTGCAGCTGCTGCAGCGGCTGCGGGTCTGGCCGGCCGCGCAGGCGCAGGCGATCCGCGAAGTCCACGTGAGCCAGGCGCCGCCGACGCTGTCCAGCGCCTGGTTCGGTCCGTCGGGTGAGCCCGAGGTCCGCATCAGCGCCGCCGAGCAGCGGGTGCGGCAGCTGGGCGCGGTGCTGTCCTACGGGCAACTGGTCGCCCCGCTGCAGGCGGCCTGGCAGCAGGCGAGCGCGCTGGAGCCCCGGCGCCTGATCAGCCGCTTCGGCCAGGCGGTGGACGGCCTCAAGCAGGACCGGCCGGACGAGGTCGAGGTCGATGCCGGCATCGCCGAGCGCTTCGACCTGGTGGTGGTGGCCGAGGGCGGCGTGTTCTCCGAGCAGGCGCGCAAGGCGCTGACGCACGATTACCGCCAGAACGCCTGGGTGGGCACGGTGAACCTGTCGGCGGACAGTCCGGTGGGCGTTGCCTACGAGCGCTTCACGCGGCGCGGCCCGCTGGCGCTGCTGCCGCTGCCGGACCGCGATGGCCAGCGCCGTGCCGCGCTGATCTGGTGCCAGCCGCAGGACGAGGACGAGGTCGCCGGCCTGAGCGACGCGCAGCGGCTGACGGTGATCCAGCATCAGCTGCCGGCGCGCGTCGGACGCCTGACGGGCATCAGCCCGCTGAAGTGCTTTCCGCTCGGCTTGAACGCCGAGCGCACGCTGGTCGAAGGGCGGCGCATCCGCATCGGCAATGCCGCGCAGACACTGCATCCGGTGGCGGGGCAGGGGCTGAATCTCGGGCTGCGCGATGCCTTCGCGCTGGTCGAGGCGCTGCGGCGCGATCCGGTCGTCGACACGGCCCTGCGGCGCGTCGAGTGGCAGCGCGCGCCGGACCGCTGGGCGACGATCGTCACGACCGATTTCCTGGCCCGCAGCTTCGCGTGGCGCTGGCCGGGCCTGCCGGCGGCGCGCGGCCTTGGCCTGGCGGCGCTGCAGGCGCTGCCGCCGCTCAAGCGCGCGCTGGCCGGGCAGATGATGTTCGGCCGGCGCTGACCGGCTCCGATCTCCATTCCCGACGATGAGCAGTACCCCGGGCGGCGCGCCGCCCACCGGCGCCAGCGCCCATCCCGACTACGCCGAGCCCGGCAGCGCCGCCTATCGCCGGATCGCGTTCGCGCTGTTCCTGGCGGGCTTCACGACCTTCTCGCTGCTCTACAGCGTGCAGCCGCTGCTGCCGCTGTTCGCGGCGGAGTTCAAGGTCGGCGCGGCGGCCAGCGCCTTGTCGCTGTCGCTGGCGACGGGCGCGCTGGCCTTCGCGATCCTGTGCGCGGGCGCGTTGTCGGAGAGCATGGATCGACGGCGGCTGATGTTCGCGTCGATGGCGATGGCGGCGGTGCTGAACCTGATCGCGTCGGTGGTGCCGAGCTGGCACGCGATGCTGATCGCACGCGCGATCGAGGGCCTCGTGCTTGGCGGCGTGCCGGCGGTGGCGATGGCCTATCTGGCCGAGGAGATCCATCCGAAGGGCCTGGGCCGTGCGATGGGGCAGTACGTCGGCGGCACGGCCTTCGGCGGGATGATGGGCCGGGTCGGCGTGAGCCTGCTGAGCGATGCCTTCGGCTGGCGGCCGGCGCTGTTCGCCGTCAGCGTGCTGGGGCTGCTGGCGGCGGTGGGGTTCTGGTTCCTGCTGCCGCCGTCGAAGCACTTCGTGCGCCGCAGCGGCGTGAAGCTGCCGGAGCATGTGGCGGCCTGGCGGGGGCATCTCACGCACCCGATGCTGCCGCTGCTGTTTGCGATGGGCTTCCTGATGATGGGCATGTTCGTCGCGGTCTACAACTACGCCGGCTTCCGGCTGATGAGGCCGCCGTTCTCGCTCAGCCAGAGCGCGATCGGACTGATCTTCTGCGCCTACCTGTTCGGCATCGCCGCCTCGGCGGCGGCGGGCGGCTTGTCGGACCGCTTCGGGCGAGCGCCCGCGCTGCTGTCGGGCATCGGGCTGGCGGCGGCGGGTGTGCTGCTCACGCTGCCGGCCTGGCTGCCGGCGGTGATCCTGGGCATCGTGCTGCTGACGATCGGCTTCTTCGTGGCGCACTCGGTGAGCAGCGCCTGGGTCGGGGCGCTCGGCGGCAGGAACAAGGGGCATGCGGCCTCGCTGTACCTGCTCGCGTACTACATCGGGTCGAGCACGCTCGGCGCGATGGGGGGATGGTTCTGGGATCACAGCGGCTGGCTGGCGCTGACGGGGTATGCGATGACGGTGCTGGCGGTGGCCGCGGGAGCGGCGTGGGTGCTCAGGTCGAGGCATGCCGCGCTCGCCACACATCCTCACGCATGACCTCTTTTTGGTTCAGGCGCCGATGAATCTCATCGGATAAGGGAGGTCCTGAACCAAACGAATTTCTTGGCGGAACAACTACTTAGCGGCACTGCGAGCGAGGGGAAAGCAGTGCTTTTGATCACTCGTATCCGATATGCCCGTGCTTGAACCAAATCAGGCGAGGCTGTAGCGAGTGCCCTTTCGTTGGCCGCTGGCGACGATCCGTCCTTCTTGGGCCAACTGTTGGATGCTGCGCCGGATGCGTGATCGAGGGATCTCTTCTCCGACGCGCCCGTGGATCTCGCCGATGGCGGAGGACGGATAGCGCTGAATGTCCTCCATGATCAGAGCCAGCAGGCGGTGCGGCTCAATTCGCTGCAGCGTCGTTGCGCCGACGAAGTCCAGGCTGCGGAGCAGGGCCGGATCGACGAAGTAGCGCACACCCTGCGTCCGTCCAGTGCCTTGGACAAGGTCGATGGCGATCAAACGCTTGATCCATGGCTGCAGCGCGTCGACCGAGTCGAGTTCCAGCGCGCGCGCGAGCTCGCGCGCGGTCATGCCGTCTCGTTGCGCGAGCAGCGCGAGCGCAATGCGTTCCCGCTGCGACAGTTGAAAGGATTCGTCGGCCTTGGCAACGAAGTCGATCACCTCCGGACGGACGATGCGCCTGGACACGCGGACCTCAACACGATCATGTGCTTCGATCAGTTCTGGCGCAGGGCGTCCTTGGGAGAGAAGGACCTCGTAAACCTTGTCGAAGCCGCTGCCCTCACGCTCCATCAACTTGAGATCGTGAAAAAGGCGGGCCATCTGCTCGTTCCGCCTGACGGTCGTATGCAGTACGTTGTGCGGGGTCACGCCAAGTGGGAGTGAGCCCGGATTGACGATGTCCATGCGTCCTGGGCGCAGGTTGATGAAGATGTCTCCTCGCTGCGTATAAGGCCGGTGCACGAGCGCATTCACGAGCAGTTCTCGAATGACGATCTCGTCGTATGCCGGCACGCGCTGTCGGTAGAGGCCGTCCGGCAATTCGTAACTCTCGCGGAAATCCGGTACCTCGGACCAGACAGCCTCGACGAGTTCCATCGGGCTCAATGCGTGGTCGTCCCAGACGAGCTTGTTGACCTTCTGATCGCGGTCATCGAACTTGATGGCCTGGATGACCGGTGCAGTCCCCAGTTCGGCGCGATGGAGCGGCGTGCCGATGCAAAGGACACCCAGGTTGGTCAGCCGCCCGTGGCGGACGAGGCAGTAATGGGCCAGCAGTTCCCCATCGCTCTTTTCCTTGACTGATGGCTTGACCCGGTCGGATTCCCGTAAAGCACGCAGCAGCGCATTGAGCTGATGCTGATTGGCCTCTGTGATCGCAATGTCCAGCGAACTGAGCGTTTCCCAGGAAATGGCGCTTCGATCCGCCGCAAGTCGCAGGACCTCATCGCCGGTGACGGGAGTGCAGCGGTCGGCGATGCGCAGGAAGTAACGGCCATCGGTGGTGGAGGCGACCGCGGCCGATCGAGAAATCCTGAGTTCGAGGAACTGGCCGCCGCTGGCGCTGTCTCGAATGGATGGCAGCACGGTGACGTTGACGGTGAGCTCGCCAATGCGCCGCCTCACCAGGTCCGGCAGCGAATGCTCGATGACCTGGGCTGGCGGAGGGTCGACCTCGCCGTCTTCGATGCCGATCAACAGGGCGCCGCCAGCGGCGTTGGCGAAGGCGACGCAGTCTTTGGCCAGTTCACTCCAGTCGGCTGCCTTCCCAACGACGCTCCGCAATGACTTGCGATCCAGCAGTTGTCCTTCCAAGGCCAATTCCAACCTCCGAGCATCGGTGAAAGAGTTCTCTTCGAGGCAGTCTATCCAAGGCCCGAAGGTCCGCCGGGCCAGTGTCCGCGGCTGTGTGAGCGAGGCAGCTTTAGGTCATTTCGCGCCGGACGCCGATTCCAAGAATCCGGCATCTCACGACTCGCGAGATGCCCATGCACAACGACGCTGTCCTTGCCCGCCGCAGCCCGGCGATCCCCCGCTTTCCGGACGAAGACCTCCACTTCTCCCGGCCCGCGCACGCGCGCCCGCCCGCGCCGTTCCGCGACGAACTCCTCGACCCTGAGCCCGGCCTGTCATGGCTGCAGGCCGGCCGTTGCGCCGGCATCCAGGAACTGGGCCGGCCGCTCGACCGGCAGTTCCTCGCCGAGTTCCTCGTCGACTTCACCTGGGCATCGTCGCTGCTCGAGGGAAGCAGCTACTCGGCGCTCGACACTGCGGCGCTGCTCAGGTGCGGCGAGCGCAACCAGGCCAAGCCGATGGACGAAGCAGTCCTCGCGCTGAACCATCAGCGCGCAGCGGAACACCTCTGGTCGCACCGGGACCTGTCGCTCGCCAATCTCTGCCAGATGCATGCGCTGCTGACGGACGACCACGGTCTGGCCGACATGTGCGACTCCGACCACTTCCTCCCGGTCGAGCAGCGCGGCAGGCCGCGCGAGTTCCAGGACATCCGCCTCCATCAGTCGGCCTACCTGCCGCCGTTCCGCCCCGGGACGGGGCACGCGACCCGTCTGCTGGAGCATGTGCTCGCGATCGCCCGGACCCTGCATCCGGTACAGGCGGCCTTCTACCTGTTGACCCGCGTGGCCTATGTCCAGTCCTTCGCCAATGGCAACAAGCGCACCGCGCGGATCGCCGCCAACCTGCCGTTGCTCGAGTCGGGGATGCTTCCGCTGTCCTACGTCGATGTCGACAAGGCGGAATACCTCCGCGGCATGGTCGCGTTCTACGAACTGGGCAGCACGCGGACGATCGAGCAGGTCTTCATCGGTGCCTACGCGAAGTCCATCGTCCGCGCGAGCCGCCTGCCCGACGGCATGAGTCGCAGCGCCAGCGCAATCGCCACGGTCAGCCAGCGCCTGGTCGACTACATCCGGACCGGCCGAGAGCCGGCCGATCTCCATGCGCAGGCGTTCATCTGCCGCTTCGAGGACGACACGTCCACCTTGCTGACACGACGCTGAACGCCCGGATCGGGGTTTGCGAGTACGTAGTCGCATGCGTGCAAATCGATACGCTTGATGCACCATGCGGCGAGAAGGCTGACGCCGGGCGTCGTGCTGTCTGCTGTTCGTTGTGACCGACGCTCTCGGGTTGGCGTTCCGCCCCCCTTCCAGGACAAGACCATTCGGAGACACACATGAAGTTCAGCGCGCGTTGGATGACCGCTTCCGTACTGGCCGCCGCCAGCTTCGCCGCCCTCGCGGCCGACCCCATCAAGATCGGCGTCTCCGGACCCTACACCGGCGGATCGTCGTCCATGGGCGTCAGCATGCGCGACGGCGTGCGATTGGCAGCCCAGGAAATCAACAAGAACGGCGGCATCCTCGGCCGCCAGATCCAGCTCATCGAGCGCGACGACGAAGCCAAGAACGAGCGCGGCGTCCAGATCGCCCAGGAGCTGATCAACCGCGAGAAGGTCGTCGCCACCGTCGGCTTCATCAACACCGGCGTCGCCCTGGCCGCCCAGCGCTTCTACCAGGACGCCAAGATCCCGGTCATGAACAACGTGGCCACCGGCTCCGTCATCACCCAGCAGTTCAAGGACCAGCCCGACAACTACGTCTTCCGCAACGCCGCCCACGACTCCATCCAGGCGCCGATGATCGTCGAGGAAGCCATCACCCGGCGCGGCTTCAAGAAGGTGGCCATCCTCGCCGACTCCACCAACTACGGCCAGCTCGGCCGCCAGGACCTGGAGAAGGCGCTCGAACTCAAGGGCATCAAGCCCGTCGCGGTCGAGAAGTTCAACATCAAGGACGTCGACATGACGGCCCAGCTGCTCAAGGCCAAGGAGGCCGGCGCCGAGGCCGTGCTCACCTACGGCATCGGCCCCGAGCTCGCCCAGATCGCCAACGGCATGACCAAGCTCGGATGGAAGGTGCCGATGATCGGCAGCTGGACGCTCTCGATGGCCAACTACATCGACAACGCCGGCCCCGGCGGCGAAGGCGCGCGCATGCCGCAGACCTTCATCCAGGAGCCGACCACGCCCAAGCGCCAGTCCTTCATCGTCAACTACCTGCGCACGTTCAACCCGAAGAACAGCCGCATCGACTCGCCGGTGTCGGCCGCGCAGGGCTACGACTCGATCTACCTGCTGGCCGCCGCCATCAAGCAGGCCGGCAGCACCGACGGCCCCAAGATCAAGGCCGCGCTCGAGGACCTGAAGGCCCCCGTCGAAGGCGTCGTGACGACCTACAACAAGCCCTTCACCAAGACCGACCACGAGGCCATCACCGCCAACATCCCGGTGCTCGGCGAAGTGAAGGGCCAGCGCGTCGTCTACGCCTATGAGGCCGACTTCAAGGCCGCCTCCGAGGTCAAGGTCAAGGACGTCAACGCCAAGGGCGCCCTGAGCCAGAAGAAGTGACCCCCGCGCAACGGCCGCCCCGCGCGGCCGTTTCTTCATCTCCAGCAGTTCCGGATTCCGTATGCAGATCCTGACCCAACTGGTGTTCAGCGGCATCGCGCTCGGCATGATCTACGCGGTCATCGCCTTCGGCTACCAGCTGACCTTCTCGACTTCCGACACCCTCAACTTCGGCCAGGGCGACGCGCTGATGCTCGGCGCGCTCGTGGGCCTGACGCTCGTCGGACATGGCGTCAACTACTGGCTCATGATCCCGCTGGTGTGCCTGTTCGGCGCGCTGCAGGGCGCCTTCGTCGAGCGCATCGGCGTGCGGCCGGCCATCAAGATCAAGTCGGAGTTCGGCTGGATCATGTCCACCATCGCGCTGGGCATCATCTTCAAGAACGTGGCCGAGAACGTCTGGGGCCGCGACGACCTGAAATTCCCCTCGCCGCTGCCCGAGGCGCCGATCAAGTTCCTCGGCGCCAACGTGCTGCCGATGGAGATCCTGGTCGTGGTCGGCGCGCTGCTGATGATGCTGGCCGTCGAGCTGTTCAACCGGCGCTCGATCTATGGCCGCGCCGTGGTCGCCACCTTCAACGACCGCGACGCCGCCAAGCTGATGGGCATCAACACGGGCCTGGTGATCACCTTCTCGTACGCGCTGTCCTCGCTGACCGCGGCCTTCGCCGGCGTGCTGATCGCGCCGCTCACGCTCACGGGCGCCACGATGGGCGCGGTGCTGGGCCTCAAGGCCTTCGCCGTGGCCATCATCGGCGGGCTGACCTCGGGGATGGGCATCATCGTCGGCGGGATCATCCTTGGCATCGCCGAGACCACCACCGGCTTCTATCTCTCCACCGGCTACAAGGACGTGCCGGGCCTGGTGCTGCTGCTGATCGTGCTGGCGCTCAAGCCGGCCGGCCTGTTCGGCAAGACCGCGATCAAGAAGGTCTGAGCCCATGACCGCCAAAGCCAAGATCGATCCGAAGAAGCTCGCCGCCGGCGCGGTGGCGATCGCCGCGCTGTTCGCCTTCCCGCTGGTGTCCGGCAACCCGTACTACATCCACCTGGTCGAGACCATCATGATCTACGCGATCGTGCTCTTCGGCCTGGACATCGTGGTGGGCTACACCGGCCAGGTCTCGCTGGGTCATGCGGGCCTGTTCGGCATCGGCGCCTACACGGCCGGCGTGCTGATCACCAAGTTCGGGCTCTGGGTGCTGCTGACGCTGCCGCTGGCGGTGGGCATCACGGCGGCCTTCGGCGCGCTGCTGGCGCTGCCGGCGCTGCGCGTGACGGGCCCCTACCTGGCGATGGTGACCCTGGCCTTCGGCACCATCATCCAGATCCTGATCAACGAGATGGACTTCCTGACCAACGGGCCCATGGGCATCACGCTCACCAAGCCCAAGCTGCTCGGGCACCAGCTTGACGAGACGGAGTTCTACTGGCTGGTGGCGGTGCTGCTGCTCGCGTCGCTGGTGTTCGTGCACCGCGTGCTGCGCTCGCACCTCGGGCGCGCGTTCGAGGCGCTGCGCGGCAGCCCGGTGGCGTCGGACTGCATGGGCGTCTCGGTCTACCGCTACAAGGTCTACGCCTTCGTGATCAGCGCCGGCCTGGCCGGTCTGGCGGGCGCGCTGTACGCCTACTCCGAGCAGTACATCTCGCCCAACACCTACAACTTCGAGCTGACGGTGCTCTTCCTGCTGGCCATCATCATGGGCGGCCGCAAGACCCGCACCGGCGCGCTGCTGGGCGCCGCGATCATCGTCCTGCTGCCCAAGCTGCTCGACGACCTGCAGCTGTTCCGCTACGTGTCGGTCGTCTTCGCGATGCTGGTGCTGGCGGTGACCGTCGTGGCGCTGCGCCGCGGCAAGGCCGGCGCGGCGCAGGCGGCCGTGCCGGTGGTCGGCAGCATCGCGCTGGCGGGGCTGTCCTTCGTGCTGGAGACGATGACCGACTGGCGGCTGTCGATCTTCGGCCTGATCACGCTCTTCGTCGTGTACTACCTGCAGGACGGCATCGTCGGCTTCGTGCGCGGCGCCCTGCACGTGAAGGCCAGGCCCGTGGGCGAGGGCGGCCCGGTGGCCGAGCGGCCGGCCGACGCGATCGCCGCGGCCAGCGGCGCGGACCAGGTGCTGATCGATGCGCGCGGCGTGCTGATGCAGTTCGGCGGCCTGAAGGCGCTGAACAACGTCGACCTGCAGGTGCGGCGCGGCACGATCCACGGCCTGATCGGGCCCAACGGCTCGGGCAAGAGCACGATGATGAATGTGCTCACCGGCATCTACGTGCCGACGGCGGGCGAGCTCAAATTCGGCGAGCGCTCGCTGGTGGGGCGGACCTCGTCCGACATCGCGCTGTCGGGCATCGCGCGGACCTTCCAGAACGTGCAGCTGTTCGGCGAGATGAGTGCCCTGCACAACGTGATGGTGGCGCTGCATCACAGCTTCGGCGCCAACCTGCTGCAGGTGGCGCTGCACTCGCCGCGCTACCGGACTGAGGACGCCCAGGCGCGCGCGCGGGCGCTCAGCCTGCTGGAATTCGTCGGCCTGGCGGACCTGGCCTTCGAGGAGGCGCGCAACCTGCCCTACGGCAAGCAGCGGCTGCTGGAGATCGCGCGGGCGCTGGCGCTGGACCCGAAGCTGCTGCTGCTCGACGAGCCGGCCGCCGGCCTGACCGCGCCCGACATCAAGGAGCTGATGCGCATCATCGGCAAGATCCGGGACCACGGCATCACGGTCATCCTGATCGAGCACCACATGGATGTGGTGATGGGCATCTGCGACACGGTGTCGGTGCTGGACTTCGGCCAGAAGATCGCCGAGGGCAGGCCCGCGCAGGTGCAGGCCGATCCCAAGGTGATCGAGGCCTACCTGGGCGGCCAGGCGGCCTGAGCGCGGAGCGGAACACGACATGCTGAAGATCGATCAACTGCATGCCGGCTACGGCAAGGTCGAGGTGTTGCACGGCATCACCGTGGAGGTGCCCAAGGGCCGAGTGGTGACGCTGATCGGCTCCAACGGGGCCGGCAAGACGACGACGATGCGCGCGGTGTCCGGGATGATCGCGCCCAGCGCCGGCGAGATCACGCTGAATGGCAAGCGCATCGACGGCCTGGAGTCGTATCACATCGCGCGGCTGGGGCTGGCGCATTCGCCGGAGGGGCGGCGCGTCTTCGCGACGATGAGCGTCACCGACAACCTGCGGCTGGGCGCGTTCCCGCGTTACACCGGCGCGCGGCCCAAGGGCGACGTGGAGGCCGACCTGGAGAAGGCGATGGAGCTCTTCCCGCGCCTGAAGGAGCGGCGCCAGCAGCTGGCGGGCACGCTCTCGGGCGGCGAGCAGCAGATGCTGGCGATGGCGCGCGCGACCATGCTCAATCCGGAGGTGGTGCTGCTGGACGAGCCCTCGATGGGGCTGGCGCCCATCCTGGTGGACGAGGTGTTCCGCATCATCGAGCGGCTCAAGGGGCAGGGCGTGACGATGCTGCTGGTGGAGCAGTTCGCCGCGGCCGCGCTGGCGGTGGCCGACTACGGCTACGTGCTGGAGAACGGGCGCATCTCGCTGCACGGTCCGGCGGAGAAGCTGCGCACCGATCCGGCGGTGAAGGCGGCCTATCTCGGCGGGGGGCATTGAGCTCGCGGACCACTTCGATCGGGTAGCCGACCACTTCGACCAGTCGGAATCGGCAGGGCGTCGACCGCGAACGCACAGGTGCGTCCCGGAAGGCGCCTGCCTAGAGTGCATGCATCGCCCGCTGGGCTTCATGCAACCGAGGTGCGCCGATGACGAATGACTCGACCCGCGAGCCGGATCTCCCGCCGGTTCAGGCGTGGAAGAACCAGGGCCTCTATCCGTTCGACCGCGATCCGCTGACGGCGGTCGAGGTGCTGGAGCGCCAGCTGTTCGATCAGGCGGCCTGGCATCTTTCGCGCTTTCATCCCGTGTTCCGCACGCTCGCGCCGGAGGCGGTCGCTTTCCAGTTCCGGCTGCTGAGGCAGGCCGTCGAATGCGGCCCCGAGGAACTCCAGGCCTTGCTGACCGAAGTGTTGGACCTGCCCCCGCAGGACCGTCAACGGATGGCGGAGGTGCTCAAGGACGTCTCGCTCTCATCGGTCATCCGGGAAGCCCACGTGGTCACGGAACGCCTGCTGCTGCTCGATGGCCTGGAGGCCATCGTCTTCGAGAAGGACCTGCAGCCGCACGTGAAGGAACGTGGCGAGCTGCATCGCATCGTCGCCAGGAACCCTTGGCTCTTTGGTGAGCGCTTCGCGCTGTCGGTGGACAACCGGTCCCTCACGGAGGTGCTGCGCAAGCATCGCGAGATGCTGGGTGAGGACATCCTGATCGATGAGCCTGTCGAAGGGGCCGCGCAAAAGCGCGCCTTCATCGACCTCATGTTTTCGCGTGCGACGCGGCGCCACCAGCCATCGACGCTGGAGCATCTCGTCGTGGAGCTGAAGGCGCCGCGCGTTCAGATCACCCACAAGGAGGTCAGCCAGATCTGCGACTACGCCTCACGGGTGGCGCGTGATGAGCGCTTCCGCTGCGTGGATGTGAGGTGGTCGTTCTGGCTGATCGCCCGGGAAATCGAGGAGGGCGTGCTCGACGTGACCGAACGTCGCAACCAGCTCGCGCTTCCACTGGCGTTCAATCACGCGGTCCGCGTGGTGACCTGGGCCCAGATCATTGACGAGAACCGCGCCCGTCTGCAATTCCTGCAGGAGAGCCTGGACTACAAGGCCAGCCGGTAGGCGGGTTTGAAGCATCTGCAGCGCCGCTACCCCGACTGCCTGGGGGACGTCGTGCAGCGCGCACAGGAGCCGCGGGCCTCCTATGCGCGCGCGGGGTGAGGACGATCAGACGAACATCCCGCCCGAGGCCTCCACGCGCTGCGCGTTGATCCAGTGGCAGTCCTGCGACAGCAACGAGGCGACGACCGGTCCGATGTCGTCGGGCAGACCGGCGCGGCCGAGCGCGGTTACCGAGGCGACCATCTGATTCACCGCCTCGTTGTCGCGCACCGCGCCGCCGCCGAAGTCGGTCTCGATCGCGCCAGGGGCCAGCGTGTTCACGCGGATGCCGCGGGCGCCGAACTCCTTGGCCATGTAGCGGCTGAGCACTTCAATCCCGCCCTTCATCGTCGCGTAGGCGCCGTAGCCGGGCAGGGCGAAGCGGGCCAGGCCGCTGGACACGTTCAGCACGCTCCCGCCATCGTTGATCAGCGGCAGCAGCGTCTGCGTCAGGAAGAACGGACCCTTCAAGTGCACGCGCATCAGTTCGTCGAACTGCGCTTCGGTGGTGTCCGCCAGCGGGGCATGCACGCCGACGCCGGCGTTGTTGACCAGGTGGTCGATGCGCTCGCGCTGCCAGTGCTGCTGCAGCGTCGTCTTCAGCGCCTGGGCGAAGGCCGGGAAGGTCGCGCTGTCGCCGACATCGAGCCGCAGCGCCGCCGCGCGGCCGCCCAGGCGCTCGATCTCGTCGATCACCGCTTGCGCTTCGTCCTGGCGGCTGCGGAAGGTGAGGATGCTGTCGATGCCTCGTCGGGCCAGGTGCAGCGCGGCGTTGCGGCCCAGGCCGCGGCTGCCACCGGTGATCAGCGCGATCTTGCGTGGCGAGGTGCTGGAAGCGGGGGAGGTCGTGGTCGTCGTCATGGAGAGCTCCTGTGAGCGGGTTGGATCGGATGCAGGAACTTTATTGATTGCGACATGGCGTATAAATCACCGCAAAATGATTTGACCGTTCGTTCAGGATGAACAAATGAGCGATTCGACCTCTCCGTTGGCAGGCCCTGCGCCGTCGATCGAGACGCTGCAGGTTTTCGTCCGCGTCGCGGAGCTGGCCAGCTTCACGCAGGCGGCGCAGAGCCTGGGGCTGCCGAAGGCGAGCGCCTCCACGGCGGTGCAGCGGCTGGAGGCCAGCCTGGGGACGCGGCTGTTCCACCGCACGACGCGGCGGGTGCAACTGACGCAGGACGGCCAAGCCTGCTACGAGCGCTGCAAGGATCTGCTGGCCGACCTGGACGACATGCAGACCATGTTCCAGCCGGCGGCGAGCGGGCTGCGGGGGCGGCTGCGGGCCGACATGCCGATGCGGGTGGCGCATGACCTCGTCGTGCCGCGGCTGCCCGAGTTCCTGGCTGCGCATCCGGGTCTGGAGGTTGAACTCAGCAGCACGGACCGGCGCGTGGACCTGGTCCGCGAGGGCTTCGACTGCGTGCTGCGGGTGGGACCGCTGAGCGATTCCAGCCTCGTGGCGCGGCCGCTGGGCGCGATGGAGATGGTCAATCTCGCGAGCTCTGGCTACGTGGCGGCCTTCGGGACGCCGGCGTCGCTGGAGGACCTCGCGCATCACCGGCTGGTGCAGTACGTGGCGACGCTGGGTCAGCGCTGCCCGGGTTTTGAATGGCGCGATGAGGGCGGCGCGACGCACTTCGTGCCGATGCCTGGCGCGCTGACGGTCAGCGATTCGGGCTCGTACACGGCGGCGTGCCTGGCGGGGCTGGGAATCATCCAGGTGCCGCGCCACGGCCTGGAGGCGGAGGTGCTCGACGGCCGCCTGGTGGAGGTGCTGCCGGGCTTTCGCGCGGCGCCGATGCCGGTGCATCTGCTGTACGCCCACCGGCGCCAGTTGCCGCGCCGGGTGCAAGCCTTCATGCAATGGCTGGCGGAGCTGCTGGCCCCTCGGCTCTTGCCGCTATCCTCTGCATCCTCGGCCCCGTCCTCCTGAACCGCCTTGCGCTCCGAATCCCCCTTGGACCCCTTCGCCGTCGCTCATCAAGCCCTCGCCGCGCTGAACGCCGGGGATGCCGCCGCCGCACAACCGGCGGGGGAGGAGTGGCTGCTGATGGCGCTCGAGCAGGGCGACGAGGCACAGCAGGCGCGGGCGCTGCTGCTGCTGGCGCGCTGCGAGCGCGCGCTGCACCGGCCGGGCGACGCCAGAGGCCGCAGCGAGCAGGCGGCGCGGCTGTTCCGCCAGCAGGGCGATGCGGGCGGCGAGGCGGGCGCGTTGTCGGTGCTGGCGCACAGCGCGTCGCTGGCCGGACATCACGAGGAGGCCATCGAAGCGGCGCTGCTCGGGCTGCGTCTGGCGCAGCAGCGGGGCGATGGTGCCGCGCTGGTGGTGGCGCTGCAGGACCTGGGCGCCTGCCATGTGTGGGCGCGCAATTTCGACAAGGCGGCCGAGGTGCTGCGTCAAGCGGCTGACGCGGCCAATGCCTGCAAGCCGCGGCTGAGCCCGCTGACCGCCTGCCTGTGGCTCGCGATGGGCACCTTGCTGGCCTTGGCGGGCGAGCGCGAGCAGCGCGGCCAGTTGCCGCCGCTGGGGCCGCTGGAGGGCCATCTGATCAATGCGCGGCATCTGCTGGCGGAAGGCGATGCGGAGGCGCAGTGCTGGTGGACGCTGATGCAGACGATGGCGCAGATCTGGAAGGGCGCGTCCGCGCTGGCGCAGCCGGAGCTGCAGCAGGCGCTGGCGCAGCTACCGGAGCAGGATCGCCACTGGCTGGCGGCGCTGGCGGGCTGGGTGCAGGCGGAACTCGCGTGGGCACGCCGGCTGTGGCCGCAGGCGCGGCGCGCGGCGGCGCAGCTGGTGGCGCAGGCAGACGCGGTCCAGCACGAGCCGCTCGCGCAGCTGGGCGAGTTGATCGCGAGCCAGATCGAGGAACAGCAAGGGCAGCCGCAGCGCGCGCTGCAGCGGATGCGGGCGCTGCGCGAGCGTGAGGCGCGCGTGCGGATCGCCAGCCTCGCGAGCCGCGAGGCGACGGTGCAATGGCAGCTCGAGGCGCGCCGCAGCGAGCGCGACCGGGCGCAGCTCGCGGACGAGGCGCAGCGGCTGGAGAAGCTGTCGATGGAGAATCCGCTGACGGGTCTGGCGAACCGGCGCAGCTTCGAAGCGCATGCGCGGGCGCAGCTGGCGCATGGCGGCGTGGTGAGCCTGGCGCTGATCGACGTCGATCACTTCAAGCAGGTCAACGACCGGCACTCGCACCTGGTCGGCGATCAGGTGCTGAGCCAGATCGCGCGGCTGATGCGGCAGCACGTGCGGGAGCACGATGTCGCGGCGCGGCTGGCGGGCGACGAGTTCGTGCTGCTGCTGCGGGGCGCGACCGAAGAGATCGCGCAGCAGGCCTGCCTGCGCCTGGACGAGGCGGTGCGGCGGCACGACTGGAACGCGGTGTCGGACGGTCTGAGCGTGAGCATCAGCATCGGGGCGGCGCAGCGGGAGGAGGGCGACACGCTGGAGACGCTGATGGCGCGCAGCGATGCGGCGATGTACGCGTTCAAGCGCGAGCGCAAGGGTGGCGCGATGGCGCAGGCCTGGCTCACCGACGAGAGCGAAGGCGAGGGCGATTCGCCGGACTGAGGCGGCTTGACGGCCGCGATGGCCGTGGTGACCGGCGGTGCGGCGAAGACGCGAAAAGAAACGCAAGAACTTGCGTGTCCATTCCGCCGAAAAAGCGCCGTGGGTGAAAGCCGACCCGCTCGGACCATGCCAAGAATGATTGCTTCCGTTGCACCTGCCTGTAAGGAGGCTTCATGACTGTGTTTGTCGATGCCGAGATCAACTCCCATGACACGCGACCGCCGCCCGCGTTCACCGCGGGCAATCGAATGCTGAATGCATTCGATGTGATTTCTGGCCCCTATTCCGTCACTGCCCGACGTCAGCTTGAGGCCATCAACCGATTGATCCGACTTCGGGAAGAAAGGCGCCTCAAGCCGCGTCGCGAGGGGGCAGGCGAGGACACCCTGCGATATGACCTGCCGGAGCGCCTCCTCGAGATCTATGCGAAGCATCCGGAGGCTCTGGAGACGCCCCCTGGCGGGGCGGACGTCGTGGCTTGGATCCGGGAGTTCCGCGGTGAAATCAGTGGTGGTTGATTCCAATGTGGCGCTCGGATGGCTTGTGCTGGAAACAGACAAGGAAAGTCTTCATCGCTATGCAGACCGATTGGCTGATGCGGTAGCCCTTGAGGAAGCGGAGCTGATCGCGCCGTACGTCTTCAACGCCGAATGTGCCTACACCCTGCTAAAGAGGGGACGCGCACAGGACTGGTCCGAGTCGCTCATCCAGGCCTATGCGGAGTTGATTCCTCTGTACGCGGTGGGCATGGACGACGACATCATGCCGCTGCCTGAGCACGTCGAACTGGCCCTTGAACACAACGTCCAAGGTTTCGATGCGCTCTACTTGGCGCTCGCCATCGAGAGGAAGGCGGCACTCGCCACCGCGGACAAGGGCTTGCGCGCGGCGGCAGAAAGGGCAGGTGTCGAGCTGTTCTGACTTGCAGGGGCCTCAGTGCCCCTGCTCTCTTGCTCGCTTGAGCAGCAGCTCTTTCTCTCGCTCATTCGCCGTCATCGCGGCGGCGCGTTCGAATTCTTCTTTCGCTTCGGCATTGCGGCCGAGCTTGGCCAGCAGATCCGCGCGCACGCTGGGCAGCCAGTGGTACTGCTTCAGCGCCGGCTCGTCCATCAGCCGGTCGACGATCTCCAAGCCCACCGCCGGACCGAAGGCCATCGACAGCGCCACCGCCCGGTTCAGTTCCACCACCGGCGACGGCTGCCGGATCGCCAGCGCTTCGTAGAGCGCGGCGATGCGCGTCCATTCGGTGTCCTCGGCGCGGCGCGCCCGCGCATGGCAGGCCGCGATCGCCGCCTGCAGCGCGTAGGGCCCCAGGCCCTGCCCGTCCTCCGCTTCCATCGCCAGGCGGTCCGCCGCTTCCAGCGCCGCCAGGCCGCGCTCGATGGACGCTGCGTCCCATTGCGTGCGGTCCTGCTCCAGCAGCAGCACGGCCTGTCCCTGCGCGTCGATCCGCGCCGCCGCGCGCGAGGCCTGCAGCTCCATCAGCGCCAGCAGTCCCTGCACCTCGCTCTCGCGCGGGGCCAGCTTCACCAGCATGCGCGCCAGGCGCAAGGCCTCGTCGCAGAGGTCCTGCCGGATCCAGCGCTCGCCGCTGGTGGCCGCGTAGCCTTCGTTGAAGATCAGGTAGAGCACCTCCAGCACGGCCGCCAGACGCTCCGTCAACGCCTCGCCGCGCGGCAGCTCGAAAGGCACCTGCGCGTCGCCGAGCGTGCGCTTGGCGCGGACCAGCCGCTGCGCCACGGTCGGCTCCGACTGCAGATAGGCCCGCGCGATCTCGGCCGTCGTCAGGCCGGCGACCATCTTCAGCGTCAGCGCCACGCGCGCTTCCAGGCTCAGCACCGGATGACAGGCGCAGAACATCAGCCGCAGCACGTCGTCGCCGATCTCGCGCGCGGCGCGATCGTCGTCGAGGTGGTCGACGAAGTCGGGCACGATCATGGCCTCGCGCGCGTCGAGCTCATGCCCGAGCTGCTTCAGCTTGTCGCCGCTGAGCTTGACGTGCCGCAGCCGGTCCAGCGCCCGGTGCTTGGCCGTCGTCATCAGCCAGGCGGCCGGCTTGTCCGGCAGGCCCTGCGAGGGCCAGGTCTCCAGCGCCGCGACCAGCGCGTCCTGCGCCAGTTCCTCGGCCAGCGGCACGTCGCGCGTCAGCCGTGACAGGGCGCCGATGATCTTGGCCGACTCCTGCCGCCAGACGGTCGTGATCGCGCGATGGGTGTCCTGGTTCATGCGCGCGATCGTACGGCCTGGGGCGGCCGCGCGTCGCGCCGGCGCTCAGGCGCCCGGGAACTGGGTGATGTCCATGTACATCAGCTCCCACATGTGGCCGTCCGGATCCGCGTAGGCCTGCGAGTACATGAAGCCCATGTCCTGCGGCGCGCGCGGCACGGTGCCGCCCGCGGCCACGGCCTTCTCGATCAGCGCGTCGACCTCGGCCCGGCTCTCGCAGGACAGGCAGGTCAGCACCTCGGTCGTGGTGTGCGCGTCGGAGATCTTGCGCGGCGTGAAGGTCTGGAAGAACTCCTCGGCCAGCAGCATCGCGTAGATGTCCTCGGAGATCACCATCGAGAGCGCCTGCTCGTTGGAGAACTGCGGATTGAACTCGTAGCCCATGGCCGCGTAGAAGCGCTTGCTGCGCTCGACGTCCTTGACGGGCAGGTTCACGAAGATTTTCTGGTGACGCATGGTGGAAGTCCTCAATGGGTATGAAGTCGCAGAGCCCGTGCTGGCTGAACGGTGGTCGCATCGTGCCCTCCTGGTCGCGGCGCTCCAGTTCTGGAGCGTCCACACCAGCACGACGCGCGGGCGCGGCCGGTTTCGACAGGCCGCGACACGGGGGGCGAAAAAAACTTCAGCTGGTCAGGCGTTGGACTCGGCGTAGCACGGGATCATCGAGCGGACCTCGACCGTGCACCACTCGGCGGCCGGGCATTCGCGCGCGATGGCGAGCGCCTGCTCGCGGGTGTCGACCTTCAGCCAGAAGAAGCCGCCGACCATTTCCTTGGCTTCGGCGAAAGGGCCGTCGAGCGTGGTCAGCCGGCCGTCGCGCTTGCTGACGCGGGTCGAGCCGTTGACCGACTGCAGCGACTGGGCGGTGTGCAGCAGGCCTTGCGCCTTCAACTGGTCGGCATAGGCGGTCATGCGGGCATAAGCCTCGCGGCCCTCCTCGGGCGTGCGGGCCTCGCGTTGGCCGACGGGTTCATTGATCAGCAGGACGTAGCTCATGAGGATCTCCGGTGCGATGCGGGGGAACCGCCGACAAGCGGCCGACAAGCGGGCTATTGGACACCACGCGACCAAGCCATTGCCAAAGGTCAGGGCTTGGCGCCCGCGCGGCGGCAAGGGAGTTGAGATGCCCGTCGATCCATCGGCCGCGCTGTCGATCCGTCGTTTCCCCGTGCGGCCGAGACGGCCCGCTCCCTACACTGCGCCGCATGACTCCCGCCCCGTCCCGTCCCCTCTGGCGCGATGCCCGGCGCCTGCGCGCCTCCTGGCATGCCTGGCTCAGCAACGAGGTCCAGCCCAGCGGACCCGGCTGGCTGCAATGGGTCTGGACGCTGGCCTTCTGCGCCGCGCTCGCCGCCGGCTTCACGCTGCTGGGCTTCGTCATGAACTTCCAGACCGTCGACTGGCTCTCCCCGCGCACCTGGGCCTGGTGGTACGGCAAGAACCTCACCGTGTGCCTGACCATCGGCGTGGTCATCCAGATCCTGTTCGCGATCCTGACCCCGCTACTCGGCGGCCGCGCCCGCCTGCGCCGCTGGGACGGCTGGCGCCGCACGCTGTTCTTCTCCGGCGTGCCCCTGCTGGGCACCGTGATCGGCTGGCTGCCCGGGATGTGGCTCGCGGGTCTGACCGCGTGGGTGCGGCTGGACCTGTCGCAGGGCGGCAAGATCATCGGCATCACCTCGCTGCTGTCGCTGGGCGTCACCGTGATGCTGCACTACTGGTTCGCTTCCAGGAACCGCCAGCTCAAGGCCGAGCGCCGCGCCACCGAGGCCCAGCTGCGCCTGCTGCAAGGCCAGATCGAGCCGCACTTCCTGTTCAACACGCTGGCCAACGTCCATTCGCTGATCGACTACGACGCGCCCAAGGCCAAGGAGATGCTGGGCGCCTTCACCGCCTACCTGCGCGCCTCGCTGGGGGGACTGCGGCGCGAGACCGGTCCGCTCCAGGACGAACTGGCGCTCGCCTCGGCCTATCTGACGGTGCTGCAGACGCGCATGGAAGACCGGCTGCGCTTCGAGATCCAGGCCTCGGCCGAGGCCCGCGCCGTGCCGCTGCCGCCGATGCTGCTGCAGCCACTGGTCGAGAACGCCGTGCACCACGGCCTGGAACCCAAGATCGAGGGCGGCACGGTTCGGGTGGACGCGGCGCTGCGCGACGGCTTCCTGGTCGTCGAGGTGCGCGATGACGGCGTCGGCCCGGGCGTGTCACGCCGCGGCGGCAATGGCATCGCGCTGTCCAACATCCGCGAGCGGCTGATGGCGCAGTACGGCGACCGCGCCACCCTGACCGTCGAACCCGCCGATCCCGGCTGCCGCGCGACGCTGCGCGTGCCGCTCGACGTCTGATCCCCGCTTCCCATTTCCCGCCTTCCTCATTCGCAGCCCCTTGAGACCATGACCGCACTCACCGCCCTCATCGCCGACGACGAACCCCACCTGGCCCGCGCCCTGGCCGCGCAACTGGCCACGGTCTGGCCGGAACTCGAGATCGTCCATGTCGCCCGCAACGGGATCGAGGCGGCCGAGCGGATCGCGGCGCTGCAGCCGGACCTTGCCTTCCTCGACATCCAGATGCCCGGCCTGACCGGCCTGGAAGTGGCGGAGGGCATCGAGGGCGCGACGCGAGTGGTCTTCGTCACCGCCTATGACCAGTACGCGGTGCAGGCCTTCGAGCGGGAAGCGATCGACTACGTGCTCAAGCCGGTCGAGGCGGAGCGCCTGGGCCGCACCGTCGAGCGCGTCCGGCGCGCGCTGGCCAGACGGGACGAGGACACCGCCGCCGGCATCGACGCACGGCTGCTGTCCGCGCTGCGCGCGCTGCACGGAACGGCGGGCAGCGAGCTCAAGCCGGCGGGCCCGCTGCGCTGGGTGCGCGCGACGCAGGGCGACTTGATGCATCAAGTGCCCGTGGACGAGGTGCTGTTCTTCCGCGCCGATGACAAGTACACCTGCGTGCAGACGGCCACCGCCGAGTACCTGATCCGCACGCCGATCCAGGAGCTGGCCGCGCAGCTCGACGGCGAGCGCTTCTGGCAGGTGCACCGCTCGACCATCGTGAACCTCGATCACGTGGCCGGCACGCGCCGCGATGAACTGAGCCGGCTGTTCGTCCGCGTGCGCGGCCACGCGAACGAACTGCCGGTGAGCCGCGCGTACGTGCATCTTTTCAAGGCGATGTGAATCGACAACCAGAAGGTCATTGAGGGAGGTTCGAGCACTAAAGCGGGTCAATCGCGCCAAGGCGTGTGCACGTTCAATCTCAAAAGCTCTCATGAAGACCAAATTCAGATCCCTCGCCGCCGCATCGTTCGTCGCCTGTGCCTCCCTTCTCTTCTCAGCGGCGCGCGCTCAATCGCCGGGCCAGTCGAACCTGGTGGCGCCCAAGGAGATGTCGGAAAACACGGCTGCGCTGGGACCAGGCGGCGAAGTCAGAGAACAGCGAGGGCTCTGGTTGCAAAACAACGCTGCCCCGAATGTGTCGGACGAATTCAAGGACCAGGAGTGGGTCGTCAATCGTGTCGGCCATCGCGACGACTGTGGCGGCGTGCTCATGAGTGCCAGGGTGGTCCTCGTGCCCAACGATTGTGCTCGCGACGCAAGCGAGCAGGCCGACGCGGGGCGCCAGGTCCGGTTTCTTCGAGATGGCATCGAAGCTGGAGCCAGGCCCCTTCTGATCGGCGGCGCGGGATGGCCATTCGGCGTGATGCTGCTCGATGTGGCTAACGAGAGGAAGCCCGCATCCGTTCCCTCCTACTTGCTGGAGGAGCAGCTGTTGGGGAAGCGCGACTTCCGGTCGTGGATCCATCCATATGGCATCGTGGATAGTGCTCTGGCCCGGGACGATGCCGGCACCAAATGGCTCTTGATGGGCCGTGACCGCCTACCACTGAGCGGGGTGGACCGATCGCTCTATCGGGGGCTGTTGGACAACGGGGCGGGAAGCGAGGCCTTGGCCTTCGCGACAAAACGGCTGAATCCCTATGAACGGGCCGCGAAGAAGTGGGGGACCGAAGAGGAGCAGCGCCAGGCAGTCCTCAATCCCGAGACCTTCAAGTGGGCCTCTTTCGATAGAAAGGGGATGATCGGCAGCATCTATCCCTACAACAACCCGGTTACGAAACAGATCGAGTTCTTCCGTCTGGTCGCGCTGAACCAGAGCGGACGGTACGGGTATTTCACGACCGGCAGGCATGACAGCAGGCGTGACAACCGGCACTGGGAATACCTTGGTACCGAACTGCCCAGTCCGGCATCTGCATTGGCGCCGTTCAAGAGTTGGGACGTCGATCGGAAAGATGGCAAGGTCAACGACGTCTTTGCCCGATGGAACGGAGACAGCGGGAACGTCGAGTATTTCCAGCTGGTTGCCGTGGACGGGCAAGGGACTTACGAAGAGATCCCGGTCAACTCGACCCACAGCCGGCATTGGACCTATCTGGGAACGGACCTGCCCATGCCCCAGGACGAGTAAGCAAGGCGCGCGGACCGGCGAAGCCGCAGCGTCACGAGGCCGGCCTACACTGCCGGCCTCATGCAGCTCGATCCGCGCTCGATCACCGTCATGACCGCGCTGATGGCGGCGGTCCTGGGCGCGGTGCTGCTCGGCGTGCGGCGCAACTATCCGCCGAGCATCCGGGGCCTGCTCCCTTGGTCATTGGCGCCGATGGCCTGCGCGCTCGCCGCCGGTGTCTACGCGATGCAGGGACTGCTGCCCGATCCCGTCGTCGCGCAGAGCGGCAACGCGCTGCTGCTCGCGGGCTGCGGCCTCTTCTATTTCGGCTCGCAGCGCTTCTTCGGACGGCGCGTGACGTGGCGCCTGTGGGGCGGCATCGCGCTGCTGAGCCTGGCCGTGCTGACCTGGTTCCTGATCCGGCCGGACTACCGCCTCCGCGTCGCGGTGTTCACCGGCACGATGACGGCCTGCGTGCTCGCGCACGCGCGGCTGGTCCTGCGCGATGGCCGCGGCTTCGCGGCGCGGCTCATCGCGGGCACGCTGCTGCTGCAGGCGGCTGTCCTGATCGCTCGCGGGCTGGCGGCGTTCTGGGTGGATGGCCCGGCGTCGTCGCGCTTCGCGATGACCACGGTGCAGACGGCCTACATCGCGAGCTACTGCTTCAGCGTGCTGCTGCTGAGCGTGGGCGTGCTGCTGATGGCCAGCGAGCGCGTGCGCGAGGAGTTCGAACTGCTCGCCACGCGCGACGCCCTCACCGGCGCGCTGACACGCCGCGCGGTGCTGCAGGCCGGCGGCGAGGAGTTCGACCGCTGGCGCCGCTACGAACAGCCGCTGTCGCTGCTGCTGCTGGACATCGACCACTTCAAGCAGGTCAACGATCGCCATGGTCACCAGACCGGCGATCGCGTGCTGGCGGAGGCGGTCGCGGTGATGCGCGAGCAGCTGCGCGCGACGGACCGGCTCGGCCGCTATGGCGGCGAGGAGTTCGTGATCCTGCTTCCATCGACCGGCCCGGAGGCGGCGCGCGCCTCGGCGGAGCGGGTGCGCGAGGCGCTCGCGGCGCATGAGCCGGCGCCCGGCATTCCGCCGTGCTCGGCGAGCCTGGGCGTGGCCTGGACGCAGCCGGGCGACGCGAGCCTGGACGCGCTGCTCGCGCGCGCCGACGCGGCGCTCTACCGCGCCAAGGCCAAGGGCCGTAACCGCGTGGAATGAGGACGCCGCGCGCGCTTGCTCCATTTCCCGCAGTCCTTCGAAGAGAAAGGCGGGTTGCCGACCATTTCGGCGTTGTCATGTTCATCAACTAAGGCGCTGGTTGTCGCGCAACTCGAGACGACGACCAGATCTAGGCTTTGGACGAACTTCATGACATTCAAACGATTGGCGGCTCCCGCGGGATTCATCGCATTGCTCCTGGCGGCGCAGACCGCGTACTCGGTCCCTCTGTCTCTCATTCCATCGTACGCAGCGGAGAGAAACTGGACAGTCGAGGGGGAAGATCACGGCCCGCACAGGAAACTCGCTTGTTTCCGCTTCAAATGCCTCGCGGGTGGAAATCATCAAGCCCGAGGTGTCCGTGCGCCTGCTCCGGATGGAAGATTCGACGCTCGCCGGATCCTCCCAAGATCCTCTCGTCACAACCCATGACCTGCGACTGTTGCACGAGACCTCTGCGGTACTGTTGCAGCAACCCATTGCGGGAGCGGAGGCCGGCGACTGGGCTGTTGCCAAGCAGGCGGACGGGCGCGAGCTGCTATTGGGCCGTGTGACGGAGGGTGGGCACGTGTCTCAACTGCTTCCTGTCGACTGGCGGCGCAGCTTTGCGGAGCTGGTGAAGTCCGGGAACTTGGATGCAGCCCTGGCGCTGGCCAAGCGCCTGCTCAATCCGTATGCGAAGAGCGTCGAGCTCTGGGGTACGGCGGAAGAAAAGCGGGCCGCAAAGGAAGAACCGGAAAAATTCGGCTGGGGCTCGTTCGGTGCCAGGGGGGTGATCGGTACCATCCATCCGTTCTTGAATCATCGGACGAAGCAGATCTCCTTCTTCCGTCTTGTTGGCACGGATGAGAAATCGGCGTACAAGCCCTTCCCCCGCGGTCTCCACGACAACGAACATTGGGAGTACCTGGGTCAGGAGCTACCCGGCATGCACGAGGTGCTTGATGCCCTGCCGTTCAAGACATTACGGGCCGATGGAACGGGCGGCGCGGCCGGCGACGTGTACGTGCATTGGAACAAGACGTTCGAGACCATCGAGTACTTTTATCTGGATGAGTTGAACGGGTCGGGTCTGCATGGGGGCACCTATGAGCCGGTGCCGACCAACCGCACCCATAGCCGCCATTGGATCTACGAAGGCACGGACTTGCCGGATCCGTTTGAGAAACATATAGAGTTCTATGTTTTCCCCAAGGTCCTCATTCGCTGACCTCGGTCATCGGGCTGTTCGACAACGTGCTGCGATCACGTCGAGCCGTTGATCGATCACGCCCGCTCTATTTGAAGAACCAGTACCCGACCAGGATCGCGCCCACCAGCCCGACCGCGTCGGCCAGCAGACCGCAGGTCAGCGCGTAGCGGGTCTTCCTGATGTTGACGCTGCCGAAGTAGACGGCCAGCACGTAGAAGGTGGTCTCCGTCGAGCCCTGGATGATCGCGGCCAGCTTGCCCTCGAAGCTGTCCACGCCATAGGTCTTGAGCACGTCCACCATCAGCCCGCGCGCGCCGCTGCCCGACAGCGTCTTCATCAGCCCCACCGGCAGCGCCGGCACGAAGTCGGTCGGCAGGCCCAGCGCGGCGACGCCGGCGGCGATGCCCTTGACGACGAACTCCATGCAGCCCGTGGTGCGGAACACCGAGATGGCCACCAGGATCGCGATCAGGTAGGGAATGATCTGCACCGCGACGCCGAAGCCCTCCTTGGCGCCCTCGACGAAGGCCTCGTAGACGTTGATCCGGCGCCAGGCGCCGACGGCGATGAACATCACGATGATGCTCAGGATCACGCCGCTGCCCAGCAGCCCGATGTACTGCGACATCACGTCCGGCGGATAGCCGTGCAGCCAGGCGAAGACGCCGCCCATGATCGCGATGAAGCCGCCGACGAAGACCAGCACCGGCGCGCTCAGCAGCCGGATGCGCTGTACCCAGGCTACCGCCACCAGCCCCGACATGAACGAGATGAAGGTGGCGATCAGCGTCGGCAGGAAGATGTCCGCCGCGTTGAATCCGACCAGGCCCTGGTCCACCGCCATCGCCTGTCGGATCGCGATCACCGAGGTCGGGATCAGCGTGATGCCGGCGGTGTTCAGCACCAGGAACATGATCATCGCGTTCGACGCGGTGTCCTTCCGCGGATTGAGCTCCTGCAGCTCCTTCATCGCCTTGAGCCCGAGCGGCGTGGCGGCGTTGTCCAGGCCGAGCATGTTGGCCGAGAAGTTCATCACCATCGAGCCGCCGGCCGGATGGCCGCGCGGCACCTCCGGAAAGATGCGCGCGAAGAACGGTCCCATCGCGCGCGCGAACAGCTGGATCACGCCGGCGTTCTCGCCGACCTTCATCAGGCCCAGCCACAGGCTCATCACGCCGACCAGGCCGAGCGAGATGTCGAAGCCGGTCTTGGCGGTGTCGAAGATGCCGGTCAGCACCTGCGTGAAGATGGTCAGGTCGCCCTGGACGAGCCGCGCCAGCGCGACCGCGAAGCCGATCAGGAAGAACCCGATCCAGATGAAGTTCAGCACCATGGGCGCGCATTATTCCGGCGCCGCGCGCGCCGGGCCGCGGACCCCCGGGATTGCGAGCATCACCTTGCAGGCAGCGTCCATAACCGCAGCGCTGACCAGTCCGCGTGCGGAGACCCGCACCGGCGCGAAAGCCGTGTTCGTTGACTCAGATCCTGCGGTTGTCATTGGCCGCGCCCGTTCTGTCCGCTGCTGAGACTTCAGATGCCACGTCTTCCCCTTGTCGCCATCACCGCGCTTTGCGCATTTCCTTTTGCCGCATCGGCGACCCTCCCTTCTTTCCCCTCATTCAGCGAGAGCGACGTCCCGCGAGACCGCGCGCCAAAGTGGCTGATCGACAGCTATCGCGTGAAGGAGCCTTTCTCACATTTCCGGTACTGCGGGGGAACCTTCATCTCCTCCGATGTGCTGCTGATGAGCAGTGATTGCCCAGGCGTGGCGGCGCTGGATGCGGTCGACGTCCCCGTTCCCCTGCCAGGCGGGTGGGCGAACCGGTCACATCCGGCCCGGGCGCTCGCGGAAACTCCCCGTTGGAACGCGAGCGGATCTCCGTCGCCGGTCACCGTGATCAAACTGTGGGATGCCGCCCCGTCCGCCGAGCCCGCCCGCATTGCGTCCTACCGCGCCGCGCGGGAATGGCGCAAGCGGGGTGGGATCCTCAGTCTCCATCGAGCCGCGAGGGTCACGGGCGACTTCTATCAGCGGCGCACCGATGGGCCAGTGAGCGTGCGCGGGCTCAGCCGTGCCGTCGCGACCGCTCCAGTGGCCGATGGCGATGGCACAAGGAGTCCGTCATGGCGGCTGTGGCTGGGCGGAGGCATCTTCGCGGAAGGACGCGACGATGCCCGGATGCTCACAGGGATCCTGCGCAATGACGGGACGGCGATGCCGCTGGATGCGGTGTGGCCGCGTGTCTATCGGACCTTGCTGGACCATGGCGCCCGGGATGCCGCATGGCGTCTGGCCTGGCACGTGCTCGATCCGTATGAAACGGATCGGTACAGCGCGCGCGCCACGGGCATGAGCAACCGGACGCGCGATCCGGAGCCGATGACCGTGACGATCGCGGGCCGCCAGCCCCGGCTCGGATCGATCCATCCGTTCGAGAATCCATCGACGAAGGCCATCGAGTTCTTCCGGCTCGTGCGAGCCCCTGTCGATGGTCAGATCCCGGACATTCCCTTGGTGAACAGAGACACGGCGGACTGGGAATACCTGGGTCGGGATCTGCCCAGCCGTCAGGCGCTCTTCGCGACATTTGCCACCTGGAACGATGCGACCAGAAGGGGACAAACCGGCGACGTCTACGTCTATCCCAACCGGCACAACGGCGATGTCGAGTATTTCCGGCTGACGGCAGTGGACGGAGGCGGCACCGAGGGCACGTACGGTTATTTCCCCACGGACAAGAGGAACAACCAGTACTGGACCTATCTTGGTACCGACCTGCTGGTGGAGGACACCGCGCGGCGCTGACGCGCGAGTTCCACCAGTCGAGGCCATCGCGGGGCCGCCGTCGCGCCCATCCCCGGTTGCCGGATCGCCGGGCGGGCACCACGCGCGTGCGGACATGGGATCCTGCCGATGTGAATCAAGTGCCGGGCAGGCCGGCCGGCCCGCGGGCTCAGAACGCCGGAACGACCGCGCCCTTGTACTGCGTCTGAATGAAGCGCTTGACCGCGTCCGACTGCAGCGCGGCGGCCAGCTTCTTCACGGCAGGGGCGTTCTGGTTGTCGTCGCGGGTCACCAGCCAGTTGGCGTAGGGCGACTCGCCGCCCTCGATCGCCAGCGCGTCCTTGGACGGGTTCAGCTTGGCTTCCAGCGCGTAGTTGGTGTTGATCAGCGCCAGGTCGACCTGCGGCAGGATGCGCGGCAGCGTGGCGGCCTCGATCTCGCGGAACTTCAGCTTCTTCGGGTTCTGCGCGATGTCCTTGGTCGTGGACAGGATGTTGGCCTTGTCCTTGAGCTGGATCACGCCGGCCTTGTCCAGCAGCAGCAGCGCGCGGCCGCCGTTGGTCGGATCGTTGGGGATCGCGACGGTGCCGCCCTCGGGCAGCGCGGCCAGCGACTTGTGCTTGGCCGAGTAGGCGCCGAAGGGCTCCACGTGCACCGCGGCCACGGCCACCAGGTGCGTGCCCTTGCCCTTGTTGAACTCGTTCAGATACGGCTTGTGCTGGAAGAAGTTGGCGTCCAGGCGCTTCTCGGCAACCTGCACGTTGGGCTGCACGTAGTCGGTGAAGACCTTGACCTCCAGCTCCACGCCCTGCTTGGCCAGCTCCGGCTTGACCAGGTTCAGGATCTCCGCGTGCGGCACCGCCGTGGCGGCGACGCTCAGCTTCTCGGCCGAGGCGGTGCCGGCGGCGGCCAGCGACAGGGCCGCGATGGCGGCGGCGAACAGTTTTTTCATGATTCCAACTCCTCTGATGGATCGAATGTGCGGGGGAATGACGCGAGGCCGGCAGGCCTCACCGATGCGAGACGCGCGAGACCAGCCAGTCGCCCAGCATCTGCAGCAACTGCACGAGCACCAGCAGCAGCACGACGGTGACGACCATCACCTCGGTCTGGAAACGCTGATAGCCGAAGCGGATGGCCAGGTCGCCCAGGCCGCCGCCGCCGATGACGCCGGACATGGCCGTGTAGCCGACCAGCGTGATCGCGGTGACGGTGAGCGCGGAGACGATGCCGGGCAGCGCCTCGGGCAGCAGCGCCTGCCAGACGATCTGGCGCGTGCTGGCGCCCATGGCCAGGCCCGCCTCGACGATGCCGCGGTCGACGCCGCGCAGCGCGGTCTCGACCAGTCTCGCCAGGAAGGGCGTTGCGCCGACGACCAGCGGCGGGATCGCGCCCGCCACGCCCAGCGAGGTGCCGGTCACCAGCAGCGTGAACGGGATCAGCACGATGAGCAGGATCACGAAGGGCAGCGAGCGCAGCACGTTCACGGCGAAGGACAGCAGCGCGTACAGCCGCGGCGAGGACACCAGCCGCCCGCGATCGAATAGGAACAGCGCGATGCCCAGCGGCAGGCCCAGCAGCGCGGTGAACAGCAGCGAGCCGCCCAGCATCAGCAGCGTGTCGCCGCCGGCGGTGGCGATCTCGGGCCAGTCGATGGCGCGCAGGGTGTCGAGCAGGGAGGGGGTGGTGAGCGAAGTCATGCGCGCAACTCCTCGACCTGCACGCCGCGGTCGGCCAGCAGCTGGCGCGCCGCGGCGCGGTCGCCGCCGCTGATCGCGATCGTCAACTGTCCGTAGGGTTCGCGCTTGATGCGGTCGATGCGGCCGGCCAGGATGCCGAAATCCAGATTCGCGTGGCGGGCGACCTCGCCGAGCAGCGGCTCGTAGGTGCGTTCGCCGTAGAAGGTCAGGCGCCAGAGGCTGCCGGCGACATGGGCGTAGTCGTCGCGCTGCTCGCCTTCGTCGACATGCTCGGCGGCGAGCACGAAGCGGCGCGCCGTGTCCGAGCGCGGATGCAGGAAGACCTGCGCCACGGGGCCGGTCTCGACGATGCGGCCGCCCTCGAGCACGGCGACGCGGTCGCAGACGCGGCGCACCACGTCCATCTCATGCGTGATGAGCACGATGCTGAGGCCCAGTTCGTCGTTGAGCTCGGCCAGCAGGTCGAGGATGGAGCGCGTGGTCTCGGGATCGAGGGCGCTGGTGGCCTCGTCGCAGAGCAGCACTTGCGGGTCCAGCGCCAGCGCGCGCGCGATGCCCACGCGCTGCTTCTGGCCGCCGGAGAGCTGGGCCGGGTATTTGTCCGCCTGGTCGGCGAGGCCGACGCGCGCGAGCAGCTGATGCACGCGCGGGGCCATGCGCGCGGCGTCCCAGCCGGCGATGCGCAGCGGCCAGGCGACGTTCTGCGCGACGGTGCGCGAGCTCAGCAGGTTGAAGTGCTGGAAGATCATCGCGATCTTCTGGCGGGCGGCTCGCAGGCCCGCGGCGTCCAGCGCCTGCAGATCCTGGCCGTTCACCGTGACACGGCCGCTGTCGGGGCGCTCCAGCAGGTTGATCACGCGCAGCAGCGTGCTCTTGCCGGCACCCGAGGCGCCGATGATGCCGAACACCTCGCCTGATTCGATCCGGAGATCCACGCCGGTCAGCGCCGGGACGCGGCGTCCATCGACGTCATAGGACTTGTGCAGGTGCTGGAGTTCGATCACGGGAGACGGGGCGGCGAAAAACCCGAGATCGTAGGGATAACCCGGAGTTTGGCAAGCATTCAATGCTTATATGCATATGCCGGGGCGGGTAGCGATGCTGCTGCCCTTCGACGTTCCCCCTCTCCCCTGCCCTCTCCCCCCGAGGGGGCGAGGGAGTTCATGCGAGTGGTGCTCGCTGATTCTGAAGGATGCTCAGCGCCGGCAAGAACTCCCTCGCCCCAACGGGGAGAGGGCAGGGGAGAGGGGTCTGCGCAGTCCGCCGCTGCTGGAATCACCCCGGCAGCGGCAGCGACGCCAGTTCGCGGACCAGTTCCGCGATGTTGTTGCGCAGCGCCGATTCCGTCGCGATGCGCAATTGCTCGGTCGGGCTGAGGCTGTCATCCAGCCCCGCCTTCTGCGTCGTGCGCAGCGTGCGCTGATACAGCACGTGGCCGCCGCCGGCGGCGCGTTCCGTCAGCGTGTAGCGGACCGAGATCGCCACCTCCGGCGCCACCGGCACGTTCGGCTGCGCGAGCGCGAGCAGCTCCACCTTGAGCTGATAGCGCCCGGTATCCGGCACATCCGGCATCAACCCCAGCCGCCGCAGCGATTCCTGATACGTCTGGTTCAGCGTCATCGCATTGATGCGGCTGCCCCACCAGCGCGAGGTCTCCTCGCCGCCGGCCACCGGCAGCAGGTCGATGTTGCGGCGCAGTTGCGGACTGATCCACGAGCGCAGCTGCAGCGAGTCCATGTCGGTCAGCGACGACTCCAGCGGCCGGGCTGGCGCGCCGCAGCCGGCGATCAGCGCGCAGGCGCATAGCGCCGCCGCGAGCGGCGCGGCCAGCGATCGGACGGTGGGAGCGGTGAGAGCGTGACGGCGGTCGAGCATGCCGGGCATCTTGCCTCCGCGAGCCGGGCGTCGATCGCCCGAAGTGGACCGGATATCGGGACCGGCGACGCGGACTGCCCCGCCGCCGGCCGCGTGCTCAAAGCCGCCGGTGCTGCAGCGCCGGCAACTGCTCCCGCACCTGCGCGATGCGCGCCGGATCGAGCTGCGCGACCGCGACGCCTTCGCCCTCGGGCACGCAGGCCAGCACCTCGCCCCAGGGGTCGACGATCATGCTGTGGCCCCAGGTGCGGCGGCCGTTCTCGTGCGTGCCGCCCTGCGCGGCGGCGATGACGTAGGCCTGGTTCTCCACCGCGCGGGCGCGCAGCAGCAGCTCCCAGTGCGCCTGCCCCGTCGTGAAGGTGAACGCCGCCGGCACGCTGATCAGGTCCAGCGGACGCGGTCCGCCGAAGTTCATCGCGCGATAGAGCTCGGGGAAGCGCAGGTCGTAGCAGATCGACAGCCCGATGCGCAGCGCCGGTCCGCCGGCGATGGCCGCTTCCATCGTGACCGGCGCTTCGCCGGCCTGCAGCACGCGGGCCTCGTCATAGCGCTCGCGGCCGTTGTCGTAGCAGAACAGGTGCAGCTTGTCGTAGCGCGCCGCCAGCGAGCCATCGGGCGCGAACACGCAGGTGGTATTGCGAACCCGCTCGGCCGGCGAGGGCGCGCCGTCGATCGCCATCGGCAGCGTGCCGCCGAGGATCCACACGCCGTGCTCCTGCGCCGCGCGGCTGAGCGCGCCCTGGATCGGCGCGCCCAGGTCGCCAGGCTGCTCCGCGAAGGGCAGCTTGTCGGTGTCCTGGTGGCCCATCAGGCAGAAGTACTCGGGCAGCGAGACGAGCCGCGCGCCCTGGCGCGCCGCCTCGGCGATCCAGTGGCGCGCGCGGGCCAGGTTGTCCTCGAGCCGCGGGCCCGAGACCATCTGGACCGCCGCGACGGTGACCGGCGCGGCTGGCGCGCCGAGTGTGCTGGAGCTGCTGGACTTGGTCATTGGACGGCTTCTCCTTGCGCGGTCGCGTTGTAGCTGCCCTGGGGCTGCGCGCGGCGCGGCAGTTGCTCGATGCGGGGATCGGACCAGGTGCCGGTGACGCGGAACTCCTCGGTGTTGGCCGCCGCCAGCGGCTTGCGCAGCAGCCACTGCGCGAGGAAGGCGCCCAGCCCGATCGCCGGATTCACCGCCGCGTAGGCGAGCGCGGCGCCGCCGGCATTGATCTCGGGCAGCACCAGCACGTGCAGGTCCTGGGTCTCGGCCGCCAGGTCGGCGCTGCCTTCCATCAGCACCGCCGCCTGCAGGCCCTTCATGCGCAGGTTGTCGCTGCGGGCCACGCCCTTGGCGATGCGGATGTCGCCGGTGACGCTGTCGAAGGCGAAGCCCTCCGAGAACACATCGCGGAAGTCCAGCATCAGGCGCCGCGGGATCGACTGCAGGCTCAGCACGCCCAGCAGCCGGCCGACACCGGGCTCCGCTTTCAGGAATTGGCCCGACTCCATCTCGACATTGAGCTGGCCGCCCATGCTGGCGTAATCCGGCGACAGCGGCGAGCCGTTCCAGGCCACCTGCCCGGTCAACACGCCCTTGCCGCCGCGCAGCACCTGGCCCTGGCCCAGGCGCTCCATCAGCTTGCCGCCGTCGGCGACCTCGAGCTTCCAGTCCAGTTCGGTCCGGCGCGTCGGCAGGCCGGACTCCGGCGCCCATTTGCCGGAGGCGCTCAGCGTCGCGTCCGCGCTCTTGAGCACCAGGCGGTTGAGCTTCCAGTCGCGCGCGTCGCTCTGCTGCTGCGCGTCGATCTCAAGCCGGCCCAGGCGCTTGCCGCGCAGCTCGAAGTCCTCGACGACGATGTCCAGCGTCGGCACCGAGCGCGGCTGCTTGTCGAGCAACTGCTCGACGCCATCGACGTCGCTGCGCGGCACCGACAGCCGCGACAGCCGCGCGTAGACGCGGCCGGGGAGGTTGGGTTTGGCGGCGCGGACCTCGATCAGGCCGCTGAGCTGCTGCGCGTCCATCGACACCCGCCAGCCCGCGCCCGCGTCGTGCGAGACGCCGGCCGTGACGCCGTTGAGCGTGCGGCCCGACACCTGCAGCGTCTGCGCCTTGATCGTCAACTGCGAGGGCGAGTAGCCGCCCTCCGGCGCCGCTTCGAGGCCGCCGGCGTCCTTGTCGCCGGTGAGGCCGGGCAGCGCGGTCTGCCAGGCGTCGGCATTGAACTGGTCGAAGCTGGCGCGCGCGATCACGCCCTGCGCGGGTAGCTCGGGCAGCTTTTCGCGCACCGCGATCGCACCGCGCAGCACCTTGGCCTCATGCGTGACGTCGCGCTGGTAGAGCGCCTGCACCGGGCCGGCCTCGACGCGCAGCTCGTCGCGCTGCGTGCCGGCCGGGGCGCTGCTGGCCCGCGTGGCGACGCGCAGCGGCCAGCTTTCCTCCGGCGCCTTGTGCATCGGCGCCGGCAGGTTCAGCGCGATGCCCTGCATCGGGCTGGTCACCGTCACCTCGGTCTGCCCGCCCTTGAGCACGCCCAGTTCGAAGCGCACCGAGGCCTGTCCCGACATCGCCGAGGCGACCGTCTGCAGGCCGATCTCGGGCGCATTGCGCAGCGCCTCGGCGGTGACCGTGCCCTGGGCGCTGAAGCGCATCGTGCCGTCGGGCTGGCTGCCGCCGTCGAAGCTGGCGTCGCCGCCCAGCACGCGCGCCTGGCCGCCGCGGATCTGCAGGCCCTTCTGGTCGAAGTCGACCCGCGCCCGGGCCTGGCCCAGCAGCGGCGTGTCGGGGCGGATGCGCACGTCGTTGCCGGTCAGCGCGACCTGACCTTTCACCGTGGTGTCGTCGATGTGCATCAGCGGCAGCCGCAGGTTGAGCTTCAACGCCATCGGGCCGGTGGCGGTGGTCGTGTCCAGCACATGACTGGTCAGCCCGGCCACCGGCGAGTTCTTCACGTAGCGCAGCGCGTCGGCCAGCGCGCCGCGCGCCTGGCCATCGATCTCCAGCACCGGCGCGTGGTGGTAGAGGTCGGGGATGGCGCCCTGCACGTTGACCAGGTCCACGCCCATCAGCCTGGCCTTGCCATTGCGGATGTTCATCGCCGCGCGGTCGAAGATCAACTCGGCATCGAGCTGCTCCATCTGCGGCCATGGCGACTGGAAGGCCGGCTGGTCGCCCTCGGCCGGATGGCTGGGCACGTAGGCCAGCGTCAGACCGCGCACCTGGCCGGAGACGCGGAACTGGCCCTTCGTGCGAGGCGCGTCGAAGGGGAAATCGATCAGGTCGCCCTGCAACCGGACCTGGATCTTGTGAACGCTGCCATCGCGGATCGCGTCGCGCACGTAGCGTCGCGCGTCCTGGCCCATCGAGGCCGGCAGGTAGCGCAGCACGCGCGGTGCGCGGATCTCGTCGATGCGGCCGGTCAGGTCCAGCCGGCCCGAGTCGTGCGGGCGCTTGCCGTCGCCGCTCTGCCAGGAGCCGTCGATCTCGGCGCGCAGGTCGTCGTTGACGATCCGCACGTCGTCGAACTGCACCGTCCACCGGGTGCGCGGCTCGCCGGGCGCCGAGGCGGACGAGGCCGCCGGCGCCGCCGCCAGCGGGCTCGCCGCCAGCGCCGTGGCCGGCGGCGCGCGCTTGCCCGCGCCGAAGACCGGATGCTGGGCGCGCCAGTGCAGCGTGGCCTGCGCCTGCTTCACCGGCATGGCCGCTTCCTCGAACACGCCGGGCAGCGTGAGCTCGCCGTCATGGATCGCGAGCGTGGCGGTGCCGCCCTGCTCGTTGGCGTCGAATTGCAGGTCGGCGCCGCGCACGCCGGGGCGTCCGGTCGGTGGCGCGGAGCCCGGCTCGGCGGGCGGCTGCGGCTCGGCGGCCGTCAGCCGCAGGCCCTGCAACTGACCCTTGGCCCGGTAGCCGCGCGGCGCATCGAGCGGGCCGTCCCAGTTCAGATGCACGGCATTGAGCGCGCCCGACGGCTGCATGTCGGCGATCAGCTGGCGCTGCGACTCGGCCAGCGGCAGCCGCGCCAGGATCTGCGCGCCCAGCGCCAGGTCGAGCTGCTGAGCCTGGAAATCTCCGCCGGTCACCGCGCCGGTCTTGGGATCGCGCTTCACGTTCAGCGCCCAATCGGAGCGCGGCCAGTCCAGTCCGTCGCCGGCTTCGAAGCCGAGCTGCTTCGCTTCCAGCGACAGCGATTGCGGCGTCTGCTTCAGCACCAGCCGGCCGCCGATCTTCGCGAGCTCCAGCTCCGGCAGCCCCGGCGCGACGCGCAGCCGCACGGCGCGCAGGCCCATGTCCAGCGTCAGGTTGCGCGGTTCGCCGTGGTCCAGGTCCAGCCAGGCGCGCAGCGCGCCGTCGCCCTCGTTGAGCTCGAAAGGGAGGTCCACGTAGCGGCGCAGCTCGCGCACGTCGGTGCGCGGCAGGTGGCCGAAGAGCTGGCCGCTCCAGCGCTGCACCGCGCCCGGCCGGTCCAGCAGCGATTGCGTGAATTCGCCGCGCAGCGTGAAGCGCTCGCCCCAGCCGGCCGGCGGCGTCGCGTCCAGCCGCAGGCGGTGGCGGCGCAGGCCGTTGCGCAGCACCAGGTTCAGGTCGAACAGCTCCAGCGGCGGCGCCCCGCGCAGCTCGTCCACCCAGCGGATGCGGCCGTGCAGGATGGCGAACTCATGCTGCTCGAAGAACCAGTCGGTGGCGGCCTCGGAGGCCTGGGCATCGGAGGGGCCGTCGACGCTGAGGCCGGCGACGAAGACCCGGCCCTGCGCGTCGCGGCGCAGCAGCAGCTCGGGGCTGTCCAGCAGCAGTTGGGAGAAGCGCAGCTCCAGGGCCAGCAGCGAGCGCGGCGACAGCGCGGCGCTGATGCGCGGCAGGTGCAGCGCGTCGCGGCCGGCGGCGTCGACGACGCGGACATCGCGCAGGTCCAGCGTCGGGGTCCAGCCGGAGGATCTGGCGCTGATCGCGCCAATGCGCACCGGTACCCCCAATGCCCGGGTGGCTTGCTTTTCGAGCTCGGGCCGCCAGTCGTCGATGTGGGGCAGAATCGCCCAGTGCAATGCCAGCCAGGCCGCGATCAACAGGGAGACGACCCCCAGCGAAGCCAGTCCGAGCCAGAGGGCGCAGCGTGTCCACCAGCGTCGCGTCGCGACCGCGGATCCGGAGTCAATACGGGTGACGGCGGGCGAAGACATGTAAGAGGGGACGGCGGTCGTCGAATCTAGCACAGCCATTCCCGGCCATGAGCCAGCGAGAGCTTTCTTTACCGATGGATTCAGTTGCCCCGGCCACCCCCGATACGGCGCGCGTTTCGACGCCCGCCGCCTCCGCGGACCACAGCCGTTTCGTTCAGCGCATCCGCCGCCGTTACGCGGCCGAACTCCCCTTGCTCGCGCCCGGCCTGCCGGACGACGCCGTCATGCGCGCGCTGGTCGAGCGGCTCGTTGGCGACGGCCGCCCGCTGCCCGCCGCGCTGCGCGTGATGCGCCAGCTCGTGATCGAGCGGCTGGCGGTGCTCGACGTCGAGCAGGGCGCGCCGATGACCGGCATCACGCAGGCGATGACGCACCTGGCCGAAGTGGCGCTGGACATCGGCGTCGCGCACTGCCGCGCCGAGCTCGACGCGCAGTACGGCGCGCCACGCGACGCGGCCGGCCAGGACATCGACTTCTGGGTCGTGGGCATGGGCAAGCTCGGCGGGCGGGAGCTCAACGTCTCGTCCGACATCGACCTGATCTACGTCTACGAGGAAGACGGCCAGACCGACGGGATCGAGGGCCGTCAGAAGATCTCCGCGCACGAGTACTTCGCCCAGTTGTCGCGGCGGCTGTCGACGCTGATCGGCGACGTCACCGAGGACGGCCAGGTGTTCCGCGTCGACCTGGCGCTGCGCCCGAACGGCAATTCCGGCCCGCCGGCCGTCAGCATGGCGATGCTGGAGGAGTACTTCCTGGTCCAGGGCCGCGAGTGGGAACGCTTCGCCTGGCTCAAGAGCCGCGTGGTGGCGCCGCGCGCCAGTGTCAAGAGCGGGCGCGCGATGCAGCTGCGCAGCCTGGTGACGCCCTTCGTCTACCGGCGCTACCTGGACTACGGCGTCTTCGAGGGCCTGCGCCAGCTGCACCGCAAGATCCGCGACGAGGCGCAGCGCCGCGCCGCTGGCCGGCCCGAGCGCGCCAACGACGTGAAGCTCTCGCGCGGCGGCATCCGCGAGATCGAGTTCATCGTCCAGCTGCTGCAGGTGGTGCGCGGCGGGCAGTTCCCCGAGATCCGCACCCGCTCGACGCTGAAGGCGCTGCAGCGCCTGGCCGCGCGCGGACTGATGAAGCCCGAGACCGCCGCCGCGCTGGCCAAGGGCTACGACTTCCTGCGCCGCGTCGAGCACCGCATCCAGTACCTGGACGATCAGCAGACCCATTGCCTGCCCGCGGCCGACGAGGACATCGGCTGGATCGCGCGCAGCCTCTGCCTGACCTGCAACAGCCACGCCTGTCCGCTGCTGGACAAGCTGATGGAGGTGCGCGAGCTGGTCGCCACCGAGTTCGACGCGCTGCTGCATGACGGTGTCGCCCCGGGCGGCGGCGGCTGCCGCAACGGCATGTGCGGCGGTCCGCCGCTGCCGATCGACAGCGAGGAATTCCTGGAGAAGCTGCAGCCCGAGCTGGCCGCCAACGTGCGGCGCTGGGCGCAGCAGCCGCGGGTGCAGGGCCTGCGCGAGGAATCGCGGCTGCGCCTGGCCAAGCTGGTCGGCCGCGCGGCGCTGGCGGTGCGCCAGGGCGAATGCACGCTCGACGCGGCGCAGCGCTTCGTCGACTGGATCGAGCCGCTGCTGCGCCGCGAGAGCTACCTGGCGCTGCTGGTCGAGCGGCCGGCGGTGCAGGGCCGGCTGCTGCGGCTGCTGGGTCTGGCGCGCTGGCCGATGCGCTACCTGATGCAGCATCCCGGCGTCATCGACGAACTGGCCGATGCACGCCTGCTGCACGAGCGCTTCGACGGCGCGGCCTTCATCCAGGACCTGCAGGCGCGCCACGACGCCTGGGCCGAGCATGGCGAGGCGAGCGAGGACGCGCTGCTGGACAGCGTGCGCCGCGCGCATCACGCCGAGGTCTTCCGCACGCTGGTGCGCGACGTGGAAGGGCAGATCAGCGTCGAGCAGGTGGCGGACGAGCTGTCGCTGCTCGCCGACGCGACGGTGCAATGCGTGCTGGACTGGGCCTGGGACCGGCTCAAGCAGAAGCACCGGCCGTCGCCGCGGCTGGCGGTGATCGCCTACGGCAAGCTGGGTGGCAAGGAGCTGGGCTACGGCAGCGACCTGGACCTGGTCTTCCTGTTCGACGATGACGACGACAACGCGGCCGAGATCTACGGCGCCTTCATCCGCAAGCTGATCACCTGGCTGACGCTCCGCACCGCCGCGGGCGAGCTGTTCGACATCGACACCGCGCTGCGGCCCAACGGCAACTCGGGGCTGCTCGTGACCTCGATCACCTCGTTCGAGAACTACCAGGGCGGCCGCGGCAGCAACACCGCGTGGACCTGGGAGCACCAGGCGATCACGCGGGCGCGCTTCTGCGCTGGCGACGCGTCGCTGGCCGAGCGCTTCGAGGCCACGCGCCGCGCGGTGCTGACCGCGCCGCGCGATCCGGCCGCGCTGCGCGACGAGGTCGTCGCGATGCGCGAGAAGCTGCGCGCCGCGCGCGCGGTCAAGGCCGGACTGTTTGACGTCAAGCACAGCGCGGGCGGCATGGTGGACGCGGAGTTCGCGCTGCAATACCTGATCCTGGCGCATTCGGCGCGGCATCCGGAGCTGCTGGCCAACGCCGGCAACATCGCGCTGCTGCAGCGCGCCGAGTCCTTCGGACTGCTGCCGTCCCCGGTGGGCCGCGAGGCGGCCGATGCCTACCGCGAGCTGCGCCGCGTGCAGCACCGCGCGCGCCTGAACGAACAGGCCACCGCGCTCGACGGCGAGGCGGCCGAGGCGCTCGCGCCGCAGCGCGACGCAGTGCTGGCGCTCTGGCGCGCCGTCTTCGGCTGAAGCGGCGCGGAGGACCGATGCCGGGCCGCGCGTGGCTGCTCGTCGCGATGGCGCTGGCGGTGGGCGCGATGGCCGCCTGGATCCAGCCGCCCCAGGTTCAGGCCGCGATGGCCTGGCAGCCGGAACTCTTCGCGCGCGAGCCGTGGCGCGCGATCAGCGCGGCGCTGCTTCATTGGAGTCCGCAGCACCTGATCGCCAACCTCGCCGGCTGCGCGGTGGTGGGGCTGCTGGGCGTCGCCGCGCGGCTGACGGCGCGCGATGCGGCCGCCTGGCTGCTCGCCTGGCCGCTGACGCAGATCGGACTGTTGAGCGAGCCCGCGCTGACGCGCTTTGGCGGCGCTTCCGGCGTGCTGCACGCGGGCGTGGCCGTCGCCGCGATCGGGATGATGCGGATGCGGGCCTCGCATGGCCGGGAGCGCGTCATCGGCGGGCTCATCGCGCTGGGTCTGGCCGTGAAGGTCGCGGCGGAGCGGCCCCTGTCCGGGCCGCCGCTGCGCGCCTGGGACGGCTGGGACATCGCGATCGCGCCGCTGGCCCATCTGACCGGCCTGCTGGCCGGCGTGGCGGCCGCGCTGTGCTGTGCCTTGGCCGCGCGGGCCTGGACGCGCCGGCGGCGGGGACTGTCATGGTGAACCGCTAGCATCGCGGGATGGGCGGCGCGGTTCTCCATCGAAACTCCATATATTCGCAGCGCGGCCTCCATCGTCGCCGACCAGACTCCGCTGCGCCGGCGCCGGGAACCTGGCCCCTCCTGCAATGAGCCCCCGCTGTGTCCGGCCCCCATTTGCCACGTCTTCCGTCCCGCCCCGTCAGGCGGATCCCGCGCGACGCGACCCGAGCCGGTCGTCGCGTTCGCCCTTCCGGGTTCGCCGCTTCCTGATGTCTGCCCCGTCCCGCCCCTTGGCCCTGAACGCGTTGCCCGTCCTGACGGCGGCGCTGCTGGCCGCCTGCGCCAGCCCGCCGCCGCCGGCGCTGCCCGGCGCGGCGCCCCAGGCCTGGTCCAACGCCGCCGCGCTGGCGCAGACGGCGCCCGCCGCCGCGCAGGCGCCGGCGGTCTCGCTGCGCGGCTGGTGGAAGGCCTTCAACGATCCGGTGCTGGACGCGCTGGTGGACAAGGCGCTGGCGCGCAACCTCGATCTGGCGCAGGCGGCGGCCCGCTTCAAGCAGGCGCAGGCGCTCGCGGGCGGCGAGCAGACGCGCTTCCGCCCCACGCTGAGCGCCAACGCCAAGACGCTGCAGGACACCTCGGCCACCGACACCTACGTCCACGCCAGCCTCAACATGGTCTGGGAGCTGGGCCTGTTCGGCGAGGCCGAGAGCGTCTCCCAGGCCTCGCGGGCCAGCCTGTTCAGCGCGCAGGTGCGCGGGCAGGCGCTGCGGGTCACGGTGGTGGCGGAGGTGGTGCAGCGCTACCTCGAGCTGCAGGTCCAGGCCAATGCGCTGCGCCTGCAGGACGAGGCGCTGGCGCTGGAGCAGGACGCGCTGCGGCTGGACCAGGCGCGCAAGGAGGCGCGGCTGTCCACGTCCGACGAGGCCGAGCAGATCGGCATCCGCGCCGCCCAGATCCGCGCGACGCAGGCGTCGATGCGCGACGCCCAGGAAGTCGCCGCGCGCGCGCTCGCGACGCTGCTGGGCGAGCCGTCGCCCGATCCGGCATGGAAGCAGCTCGCGGCCGGCAGCGGCCCGGCCTCGCTGCGCCTGGCCGAACTGCCGCCGGACCTGCTGCGCACCCGCCCCGACATCCAGACCGCCGAAGCCGGCGTGCTGCAGGCCGCCGCCGATCTGGGCATCGCGCGCTCGGCGCTGTACCCGCGGCTCTACCTGGGCGGCTCCTTCCTGTACGCCTACAACCTCACGTCGAACCGGCGGACCAGCTCCGGCAGCGAGCCCGCGCTCGGGCCGGTGATCGACATCCCGCTGTGGGACTGGGGCGCGCGCCAGTTGCGTGTCGAGGCCAACCAGCATGAACTCGACGCCGCGCTGATCGGCTACCGCAAGGCGGTGCTGGACGGGGTGAGCGAGGTGGAGGTCTCGCTGTCCAGTCTGGCGCGCACGAGCGAGCGCGTCGCGGCGCTGGAGGCCGCCTGCGGCGGCGCCGAGCGCCGCCTGGGCACGCAGGCCACGCTGCAGGGGCTGGGCCTGTCCAGCCGTTTCGACCGGCTGGACCTGCAGCGTCAGCAGCTGCAATTGCAAAACGAGCTGGCGGCCGCGCGGCATGCGCGCTCGACCGCCTTCGTCGCGCTCTACAAGGCGCTCGGCGGGGCGCCGCTGCCCGAGGGCTGGGTCGACCTGCCCGACATGCCGGGCCGCGGCGCGGGAGGCCGCTCGTGATCGCGCTGGCCCGCAAGACGCTGGTCTACGAATGGCGGCGCTTCCTGCCGGTCGTCGTCTCGATCGGTTTCTCCGGCGTGCTGCTGCTGGTGCAGGCGGCGCTGGTGCTGGGCATCTTCGGCAGCGCCTCGCTGTACGTGACCGCGTCCTCGGGCGACCTGTGGGTCGGCTATCCGGGCACGCAGAGCGTCAACTTCGGCCGCGCCGTCAGCCCGGACCTGCCGATGCGCCTGCGCATGGATCCCGCCGTCACCGCCGTGGAGCCCTATCTCTGGGTCGACGCCGACTGGGCCGCCGAGCGCTCCGCCGGCAACGTGTCGGTCTACGTCTCCGGCATCTCCACGCAGCGCGACGCGATGATGTTCTCGCGCCTGCTGCCCGCGGCGCTGCGCGAACGCCTGCGCGAGCCCGGCGCCGTCATCGTCGATCCTGCCGACCTGGACACGCTGGCCGTCGAGACCGGCGGCCGCGCCTGGATCAACGCCCATCCGGTGCGGGTGGTGGGCACGCTGGCGGGCCTGCGCGGGCTGGGCGGCGTGAACATCCTGACCTCGCTGGACACGGCCGCCGCGATCGGCGGCCGCGGCGTCGACGACGGCGCGACCTACTACCTCGCGCGCACGGCCGATGCGGCCGCGGCCCAGGCCGCCCACGACCGGCTGCGCCGTCCGGACAGTCGCTTCGGTCCCTATGAGGTCTGGACCGCCCAGGCCTTCGCCGAACGCACGCAGCGCTACTGGCTGGTGGACACCGGCGCGGGCGTGGCGGTGCTGTTCATGTCCATCATCGTGTGCGCGGTCGGCGCGCTGATCACGGGCCAGTCGCTGGGCGCGGCGATCGCCAGCTCGGCGCGCGAGTACGCGACGCTCAACGCCATGGGCGTGAGCCGCGGCACGATGGTGCGGGTGGTGCTCGAGCAGGCGGCCTGGCTGGGCGGCGTGGGCGTGGTGCTCGCGGCGCTGGCCGGCACCGCGCTGCTGGTGGTGGCCCACGCCCATCAGGTGCCGGTGGCGATGACGCCGCTGGTCGGCATGGCCTGCGTGGGCGTGGTCGCGGTGCTGGTGCTGCTCTCCAGCGTGTCGGCCGTGCGCCGCCAGCTCGACATCGAGCCGGCGATGCTGCTGCGATGACCGCGCCCGCGACGCAGGAGAGCCCCATGCCCGCCACCCATTCCTGGACCACCCCGGACGCCGGACCGCACGGCGCCTTGCCGACGATCGAGGCCAGGGCCTTGAGCAAGTCCTTCTCGACCGGCGCGCAGCGCGTGGACGTGCTGCGCGAGGTGTCGGTGTCGGTGCTGCCCGGCGAGTTGACGCTGGTGGCCGGGCCGTCGGGCTGCGGCAAGAGCACGCTGCTGGCGCTGCTGTCCGGGCTGCAGGCGCCGGACGGCGGCTCGGTCGTCGCTTGCGGCGAGGACCTGTCGACGCTGAGCCGCCGCGAGCGCGAGCGCTTCCGGCTCAAGACCAGCGCCTTCGTGTTCCAGAACTTCAATCTCTTTCCGGCGCTGACCTCGCTGGAGCAGGTCCAGCTGGCGCTGAGCTGCATGGGCATCGATCGCGCCGAAAGCGCGCGGCGCGCGCAGGAAGCGCTCGAGGAGGTCGGCATGGGCCACCGGCTGCGCATGCGGCCGGCCGAACTGTCCGGCGGCGAGAAGCAGCGCGTGGCGATCGCGCGCGCACTGGCCAAGCAGCCGCGGCTGCTGTTCGCGGACGAGCCGACCAGCGCGCTGGACGCGGCCAGCGGCCAGGTCGTCATCGACCTGCTGCACCGCATCGCGCGCGCGCACGGCTCGACGGTGCTGTGCGTGAGCCACGATCCGCGGCTGCTGCGTCACGCCGACCGGGTCATCGAAATGGAAGATGGCTCGCTGCTGGCGGATCGGCGGCTCACACCGCCGCCCAGCCCGGCCGCGTCTGCCTGCGCGCATCCCTCCGCCGTTTCCACCGCCGTTTCGGCCGCCGTTTCCGCCGCTCTGCCTGTGACTCCCGCGACTCCCGCGATCTCCAACCCGTGACGACCCCATGCCGTTTTCCGCGCGAGCCCTGAGCCGCCCCTTCACCGCCCGGACCGCTGATCGGTCCGGGTCCCGGTTGCCCGAACGCAGCCCGCTGCTCGCCGCCGCGCTGTGCGTGCTGGCCGCGCTGCCGCTGGCCGGCTGCGACCGCGCCGCGTCCAGCGCCCAGGCCGCCCCGTCGGCCGCTGCCCCGGCCAGCGGCGCCAAACCCGCGCTGGCGATGGCGCGCGGCCGCATCGATGTCGAGGGGGGCCTGCTGCGGCTGTCGCCGGCCACGTCCGGTGTCGCGCAGCAGGTGCTGGTGAGCGAAGGGCAGCGCATCAAGCGCGGCCAGACGCTGGTGATGCTCGACGCCCGGCTGGCCGATGCGGACGTGCAGGCCGCCGAGGCCGAATTGAAGGCCGCGCAGGTGCGCCTGCAGGTGCTGCGCGACCGGCTGCCGGCGCTGCGCGCCGCCGCCGAGCGGCTGCGCAAGGCGGCCCAGGCCGGTGCCGCGCAGGGCGTGCTCGGCGACGAGGCGCAGCAGAAGGTCGAGCAGGCGCAGTCGGAGGTGGCGATCGCCGACGCCGACCTGGGCACCGCCAAGGCCCGGCTCGCGCAGGCCGCCGCGCGGCGCGACCAGCTCGTACTGCGCGCGCCCGAGGACGGCCTGGTGCTGTCCGTGGCGGCGCATGCGGGCGCGCTGGTGCAGGCCGACACGCCGGCGATGGTGCTGCTGCCGTCGCGCAAGCTGATCGTGCGCGCCGAGGTCAACGAGAGCTTCCTGCCCTCGATCCGGCCGGGCATGCGCGCCGTCGTCCAGGGCGACGGCGAGGCCGCTTCGGCCCCATTCCCCGCCGCGCGCGTGCTGCGGCTGAGTCCGCTGTTCGGGCCCAGCCGGCTGCAGGACGATCAGCAGCGCGGCCCGGTGCGCACCGTCGAGTGCGTGATCGAATTCGAATCCGAACCCCAGGCCCGCGTGGGCCAGATTGTGCGAGTGAGTTTCCATGAGTAGCGCCGTGCCCGACGAGAACCCGATGACCCGCCCCGACGCCGGTCCCCGCCGCGAGTGGACCATCCAGTGCGACTTCGACGGCACGATCAACCTGAGCGACGTGACCGACACGCTGCTGCAGCGTTTCGGCCGGCCGGGCTGGCAGGAGCTGGAAGAGGCCTGGGAGCAGGGGCGCATCGGCTCGCGCGACTGCATGCAGGGGCAGGTCGCGCTGATGGACATGAGCCGCGAGGAGTTCGAGGCCGAGCTCGCCGGCATGCGCATCGATCCGGGCTTTCCGGCCTTCGTCGCCGAAGCGCAGCGCCTGGGCATCCCGGTCCAGGTGATCAGCGACGGCCTGGACGCGGCGATCCACGCGATCCTCGCGCGCCATGGCCTGGGCCATCTGCCGGTCATCGCCAACCACCTGGTGCAGGACGCGCCGCGCCAGTGGAGGCTGCACACGCCGTGGAGCAATCCGCAGTGCACCAAGGCCAGCGCCAACTGCAAGTGCAGCCGGCTCGCCGCGCAGCGCGAGACCAGCCGCAAGGTGCTGTTCGTGGGCGATGGCAGCTCGGACTTCTGCGTCTCGGGCAAGGCGGACTTCGTGCTCGCCAAGGACCGCCTGGTCGAGCACTGCCGGCGCAATGGCATCGCGCATGCCGCCTTCACCGATTTCCACGAGGCCACCGCGCTGCTGACGGCCACCGTCGAGGGCCTGGCCCTGGAGGCCGCGCGATGACGCCGAATGAATTCCTGATGGCGGGCGAGGGCCCGAACGCCCGCACCGGCGTGCTGCTGATCCATGGCCTGTCCGGCACGCCGATGGAGATGCGCATCCTGGCGCGCGGCTTGAACGCCGCGGGCTTCACCGTGTTCGCCGTCCAGCTGGCCGGCCACTGCGGGACCATGGACGATCTGCTGAACTCCAGCTGGGCCGAGTGGCTGGGCAGCGCCCGCGAGGGCCTGGACTGGCTGGGCACGCAGGTGGACCGGGTCTTCGTCGGCGGCCTGTCGATGGGCTCGGTGCTGGCGCTGGCGCTGGCGGAGGAACGCCCGGCGCAGGTCGCCGGCGTGCTGGCGCTGTCGACCACCTTCCGTCATGACGGCTGGAGCATGCCGGTCTACACGCGGCTGTCCTTCCTGCTGCCGCTGCTGCGCTCGCTGGGCATCGGCCGCCACCGCCAGTTCATGGAGCTGCCGCCCTACGGCATCAAGGACGAGGGCCTGCGCGAGCGCGTCGTCGGCCAGATGCATGGCGGCGACAGCGCGGCGGCGGGCCTGCCCGGCAATCCGTGGTGGTCGGTGGCCGAGCTGCAGGGGCTGTCGGCCCATGTGCGGCGAAGGCTCGATCGCGTGCGCTCGCCCTGCCTGGTGGTGCACGCGCGCCATGACGACATCGCCAGCATGTCCAACGCGCTCGACATCCAGCAGCGCGTGCGCCTCGCGCCGGTGGAGTTGCTGCTGCTGGACGACTGCTATCACATGATCACGATCGACCGCGAGCGGCGCACCGTGATCGCGCGCTGCGTCGAGTTCATGCAGCAGCACGCGCCGGCCAAGCCGGCCGCGTCCGCCGCGCCGGAGACCGCCGCCGGGCCCGACACGGAGCGCGCCCGCGCGCGCACGGCCGGGAGCCCGGCATGACGCCGCTGGTCATGGCGCTGTGGGCCGTCAACGTCGTGCTCGACAGCGTCGGCCAGATCGCCTTCAAGGCGGCCGCCGCCGATCCGCGGGCGCATGCGCTGGACGGCCTGGCGCGCTGGCGCGCGATGGCCTCGCGGCCCTGGCTCTGGGTCGGCATCGGCAGCTATGTCGCCGAGTTCCTGGTCTGGATCGCCTTCCTGTCGCTGGTGCCGCTGTCCGATGGCGTGCTGCTGGGCTCGATCAACATCGTCGCGGTGATGGTGCTGGGCCGCGTCCTCTTCCATGAACGCCTGACTCCGCTGCGCGTGGCGGGCGTGGCGCTGGTGTCCATCGGCGTGGCCGTGGTCGGCCTGGGAGGACGCTGAGATGCGGCGCTTCTACCTCGTGGGCTTCGTGCTGCTGCTGAGCTTCGACACGGTGGCGCAGCTCAGCCTCAAGTTCGTCGGTGACCAGGCGCTGCCGGTGGAGATGTCGGCCGCGTGGCTCGCGCGCGTGCTCGGGCAGCCCTGGATCCTCGGCGCGCTGGCCGGTTATGTCGGCGCGTTCTTCACGTGGATGACGCTGCTCAAGCATGCGCCGATCGGGCCGGCCTTCGCCGCCTCGCATCTGGAGATCGTGACGGTGATGGGGGCGTCGGCGCTGCTCTTCGACGAGCGCCTGCACTGGCCGCAGCTGGTCGGCGCGGCGCTGATCATCCTGGGCATCGTGCTGCTGGCGATGAGCGAATCCGAAGAGGCCGCCGGGACGGGCGCGCCGGAAGGGGCGCCGGCTTGAGGCCCACCGGGTCCGGCCGTCCGCCGTTCCCGGGCACGATGCCGCCGACGGCCGGGCTGCCGCTGCGCGCGGCCGACTGGCTGCCGGGCGCCCCCGGCTTCGAGGAGGCGCTCGCGCGCTTCCTGGGCGTCGAGGCCGTGCAGATCGCGTGCTCCGGCACGGCCGCCTTCGTCGCCACGCTGGAGGCGCTGCACCGGCGCTCGCCGGGGCGCGATGGCGTGATCGTGCCGGCCTACACCTGCCCGTTGATGGCGCTGGCGGTCGCGCACTGCGGGCTGCGCCTGCTGCCCTGCGACCTGCTGCCGGCGTCGCTCGACCTGGATCCCGCCGCGCTCGAGCGCCTTTGCGATGGCCGGACGCTGGCCGTCGTGCCGACGCATCTGGCCGGGCGGGTCACCGACGTGGCGTCGGCGCGGCGCATCGCGCATGCCGCCGGCGCCTGGGTCATCGAGGACGCGGCCCAGGCGCTCGGCGCGACCGTGGGCGGGCAGACCGTCGGCCTTCAGGGCGACGTGGGCTTCTTCAGCCTGGCCGTCGGCAAGGGGCTGTCGATCTTCGAAGGCGGCGTGCTGGTGGCCAGGCGGCCCGAGCTGCATGCCGAGATCGGCACCCGGCTCGCCGCGCAGCGCGGCGGCTGGCTGCATGACCGGCTCTGGGACGGACGGCGCACGCTGGAGCTGCTCGGCTACACGGCGCTGTACCGGCCTTCGACGCTGGATTGGGTCTATGGGCGGCCGCTGCGGCGGGCGCTCGCGCGGCGCGATTGGATCGAGGCCGCGGGCGATGATTTCGACGCGAGCATTCCGCTGCATCCGGTGGGCCGGTGGCGCCGCGGTGTGGGCGCGCGGGCGCTCGCGCGGCTGCCCGATTTCCTCGCCGCGACCGAGGCGCAGGCGCAGCGCCGCTTGAAGCAGCTCGACGCCATCCCCGGCCTGACGCTGATCCGCGATTCAGTGCAAGGCGGTACGGCCGCGGAGGCCGGCGCGCCGCGCGGCACCTGGCCGGTGCTGCTCGCGCTGATGCCCAGCGGCGCGGCGAGGGACGCGCTGCTCGACGCGCAATGGGGCGAAGGCAGCGGCCTGGCACTGCCCTTCGTCCACGCCTTGCCCGACTACACGCGCTATGCGCCGGCAGTGCCCGCGATGGCGGCGGGCGAGACTCCGCGAGCGCGCGATCTCGCCGCGCGACTCTTCTCGATCAGCAACAGCCCCTGGCTGGACGACGCGCGTTTCGCGCATCTGCTGACGGCCATCAGGCGCGCGATCGGCGCGGGCTGATCGCCCAAGCCGCCAGCGCACTCAGCGCGTCCGGCGCGCGAGCGCCTCCTGGATGCAGAGGTTGACCACGCCTTGACGCTGCTGCCAGGCCTGCAGCGCCGCGCCCTCGGCCGGTGGCGCCTGACCGTCGGCCGAGC
>Ga0099823_1000031_pt1 | contig 69036 bp, 67 predicted proteins | sample CowpearedBW_FD_76831 | JGI IMG/M metagenome (GOLD analysis project Ga0099823, IMG submission 76831) | Root nodule microbial communities of legume samples collected from California, USA - Cow pea red BW | ecosystem: Host-associated > Plants > Roots > Nodule | place: USA: California | collected...
ACTCGCCCTTGATAACCAAGCGGTCTGGAGTTGGGAATGAGCGACGAATCTCGCGTGACGGACATCGATATGGAAGCGCCTGCAAGCCCCATGCAGGCGCTGCAGTCGTTTCGCTCGGAGATTCCGTTTGTCCGCTCCGATTCCGTCGAGCTCGTTTCGCGCGACACGGACTATGGCCGCATTGAGATCCGCGCGCTGATGGACGGCACCAGCCATGCGTTGCTGGAGCGCCGGTACGCGTCACGCGGTTACCGCCTGAGCCGCTCGGCCGACGTGACGCTGGGCGCTTATTGGGAGGGCAAGCTGGTGTCGACGCTGGGTTTGCGGCGTGACGCCGGCAGCTTGGCCGCCGACCAGAGCTTCCCCAAGGAGATGGCCGGCATGCGCGAGCAGGGCTGGCAGCTGTGCGAGTTCACCCGCTTGGCCGCCGACCCGGACGGCCCGTCCAAGCTGGTGCTGGCCAGCCTGTTCCACCTGGCCTACCTGCACGCGGTGCACCACTGGGGGGCCGAATTCCTGGTGATCGAGGTCAATCCCCGCCACAAGGCCTTCTACCGCCGCATGCTGGACTTCCAGCCGCATGGCGAGGAGCGCCTGCACCGCAGCGTCGGCGCTCCGGCCGTGCTGATGAGCCTGTCGCTGGCCTACGGCGCGACGCAGGTGCGCAAGTACGGCGGCTCGATGAACGAGGATGGCCGCTCGCGCACGCTGTTCCCGTATTTCTTCTCGCCCAAGGACGAGCCAGCGCTACTGAGCAAACTGGCCGACGTCTACGGCTACGACGCCTGAGCGTCGCCTCAGGCCTCCAGCCAGTGGAGGCTGAACCAGCGCCGTTCGTCCGTCCAGTGCGCTGAGGGTCTGAAGCCAGCCTCCCGGGCCAGCGCCTGGAAACTTTCCACGCTGTACTTGTACGAGTTCTCGGTGTGCAGACTCTGGCCGGGCGACAGCGTGTAGCGCTGGCCCTGCAGCTGGAGCTGCTGCTCGCCGCGCGGCAGCAGGTGCATCTCGATGCGATGGCGGCGCGGGTCGTAGAACGCGTAATGGTCGAAGCCGTCCGCGTCGCACTCCAGCCCCAGCACGCGCTGCGCATGGCGCAGCAGGTTCAGGTTGAAGCGCGCCGTCACGCCGCGCGCGTCGTTGTAGGCCGCGTGCAGCAGCGCCGGATCCTTGATCAGGTCGACGCCGATCAGCAGCGCCCCGCCGTCCAGTTCCGCGCGCAGCAGTTTCAGGAACTCAAGCGCCTCGGCCGGATCGAAGTTGCCGATGCTCGAGCCCGGGAAGAAGCCGATGCGCCGGCCATCGGGCGGCGGATCGGGCAGCACATGCATCTTCGTGAAGTCCGCGACCACCGGCAGGATGCGCAGCGGCGGATGCTCGCGCTGCAGCGCCTCGCAGGCGGCCAGCAGGTGCGGGCCGGAGATGTCCACCGGCACGAAGCTGTGGAGCTGGACGGCGCGCTCCAGCAGCAGGCGCACCTTCACGAGCGCGCCGGCGCCGTACTCGATCAGTTGCGCGCCCGGCCCCATGCGCGCGGCGAAGTCGCCGGCATGCTGGCGCAGCAGCGCCAGCTCGGTGCGGGTGGGGTAGTACTCGGGCAGCTCGCAGATCTGCTCGAACAGCGCCGAGCCTTGCGCGTCATAGAAGTACTTGGGCGAGATCGCGTGCTCGGGGCCGGCGAGCGCCGCGTGAAGGTCCTCGGCAAAACTGCTCATGCAGGGGTCTCCGTGCGCGGGTGCGCGTCGCGGGCCAGTCGCAGCCCGGTGAACTGCCAGCGCGCGGCCGGCGGGAAGAAGTTGCGGTAGCTGGTCCGCGTGTGGCCCGGCGGCGTCGCGAGGCTGCCGCCACGCAGCACCAGTTGGCCGACCATGAACTTGCCGTTGTATTCCGAGGCCGCGCCCTCCAGCGGGCGGAAGCCGGGGTAGGGGTGGTAGGCCGACCGGGTCCATTGCCAGGCCTGATCGTCCAGCTGCTCGATGCCGGGCAGCGCGGCCGCGGCTTCCCATTCCTGCTCGCTGGGCAGGCGCGCGCCGGCCCATTCGGCATAGGCGGCGGCCTCGTAGAAGCTGAGCTGCATCACCGGCGCCGCCGCGTCCATCGGCCGCAGGCCGTGCAGGCCGAAGACGGACCAGCATCCGTCGTCGCCCTCGACCCAGTACAGCGGCGCGCGCCACCCCTGCGCTTGCACCGTGGCCCAGCCGTCGGAGAGCCACCAGCGCGGCTCGCGATAGCCGCCGTCGTCGATGAAGCGCTGGAAGTCGCCGCAGGTCACGAGGCGGCTGGCGATCTCGAAGGGCTCCAGCCAGGTGCGGTGCCGCGGCCCTTCGTTGTCGAAGGCAAAGCCTGCCCCTGGCGCCGCGGCGTCATGACCGATCTCGACGAGTCCGCCGTCGTGGCGCAGCCATTCGCTCATGCCGGGGCGCGCCGGCGCGGGGGCAGTGCTCAACAGCGCCGGCCGCCACGGATGGCAGGACATCAGATGCAGCGCGTCGGTCAGCAGCAGCTCCTGATGCTGCTGCTCATGGTTCAGGCCGAGCGCCAGCGTCGGCGCGATGGCGGTCCATTGCGCGTCGGAGCAGCGCGCGATGAGTTGACGCATGTGCTCGTCGACATGGCTCCGGTAGGTGTGGACCTCGTCGAGCGAGGGCCGCGTGAGCAGACCGCGCTGCGGGCGCGGATGACGCGGCCCGAGGCCTTCGTAGTACGAGTTGAAGAGGTAGTGGAAGGACTCGTCCAGCGGCTGGTAGTCCGGCAGGTGGGGGCGCAGCAGCAGCGCTTCGAAGAACCAGCTGGTGTGGGCCTGGTGCCATTTGGCGGGACTGGCGTCCGGCATCGACTGGGCGGCCTGGTCCTCGGGCGACAGCGGCTCGGCCAGCGTCAGCGTGTGACGCCGGACCGCCTCGTAGCGGCGCGCGAGATCGCGCCGCGCGGGCGGCAGATCGTGATCCGACATGCAAGCAACTCCTGCGGGCCCGGGGAGGCGGGCCCAGCGGCAACGGTAGCCGATTTGCCATGACCGCGTCCGGCGTGAGCCGCTCGCCGCGGCCGGACGGGCGGGCGCAACTGCCACCCGGTGTCAGCAAGGGCAAGGCGGGCTCCCGCTCGCGCCACGATGATGGTCCGTTCATCTGGACGTCACGCCGCGCGGGCAGGCTCACGGCGACACGGCTCACCGCCCTCATCCATGTCCATGACGCCGCCCGCGATGTCCTCTCCGATCCCGACGTCCCTTGTGCCACCGCTGGCGCCACCGCTGGCGCCACCGCTGGCGCCACCGCTGGCGCCAGCTCTCGCGCCGCCCGCGCCGGCGGCCGGAGGTGCCGATGGCGACGCGCTCCCGCTGCCGTGGCTGCAGGACCATGTGCTGGTCGAGCGCCTGCTGGAGGCGCTCTGGAGCGCGCGCCAGCCGGCCACGCCGGCCCAGTTCTTCATCTGGAGCCAGAGCCGGCTGCAAGCGCTGCTGCCGCACCGGCTGCTGGTGTGTGTCGGCGACCAGCCGCCATCGCCGCGGCTGGCGGCGCAGCTGTTCCACCTGAAGCCGATCGGCGCGCTGCTGCAGACGCAGCTGGAGTCGCCCGATCACGGGCTGTGGCTGTCGCTGATCCGGCGCTGGGGCGAGGGGCGGAGGCCGCTGCATATCGACCTCGCGCGCGAACCCGACACCGCGCTGTTCCAGCCCCTGCTGGAGGCGGGCCTGCGGGATCTGGCGCTGCATGGCGTCGCCGGCGACGGCGAGCGGCCGCACAGCCTGTTCCTGCTGGCGGGCGAAGGCTGGGACGAGGAGCACGTGCGGCGCCTGGAGCTGCTCACGCCGGCGCTGCACGCGGCGTGGCGGCGGGCGCGGCTTCAGTCGCGGGGACAGGCCTTGCCGCGGCGCGCGGGCGCGCTGGTGACGCCGCGCGAGCAGCAGATCGTCGAGGGCCTGCGCGCGGGCCTGAGCAACGAGGGCATCGCGATCCAGCTGGGCATCAGCATGTTCACGGTCAAGAATCACGTGCGCAAGATCCTGCGCAAGCTGGGTGCGAACAACCGCGCCCAGGCGGTCGCGATCGCGATGTCGCGCCGCGAGTTCAGCGAGCCGGAGCCGCCCTTGGCGCGATGAAACGCAGCGCCAGCGCGTGCACGGCCAGGCCGATGACGGCGCCGATCATGTCGGCGAGCACGTCGGCCGCCTCGGCATCGCGGCCGGGAATCTGGGACTGCACCAGTTCGATGCCGACGCCATAGGCCAGCAGCGTCGCCAGCACGATCCAGCGGCGGCGCGGGCTCGCGATCAGACATTGCATGCCGACGAAGGCCAGCGTGCCGAAGGCGCTGAAGTGATTCGCCTTGTCCCAGCCGAGGTCGGCCATGCGTGGCGGGTGCGGCGAGAAGGCGAGCCAGCTCGCGCTGAGCACCACCGCAAGGAACAGGGTGCGCCAGGCGTTGCGCCAGCGCGGGTCATGCAGGACATCAGACATCACGGGAGCCCACCTCCGATCCGGGCTGCGGGCAGTGTGCCATGCGTCCGTGAAGCGAGCGTGAGGCCGCGAGGCCTGGAACACGCCTGTTCATCGGCCTGACGAGCGCTTACCGGTCTTCGAGTGATCCGCTATTTGCCGCGTCTGCGTCCGGTCCACTTGTAGGTGGCGACTCCGGCGCCGACCATGCAGACCGCTTGAGTCACCAGACCCGCAATCATGAAATCGCTGATGTCGCTGTCGGACTTCACGTGATTCGGCTCGTACCACTGCCAGACGAAGCGGAGCAGGAAGTAGCTGACGATGATCGAGAGGGCCGCGGCCACGGCCGCGTAGGTCGCACGCTTCATTTGACTTCCCAGAACCAGATTGCCTTGGACTTCCTGTAATCGCTGAACCGCCCTTCATACGAGAAGCCGGTGGCGATGCGAAACCATGAGAACAAGCTGGTCATCCGATTCCTGCTGAACAGATCGATGTGGTCACCATTTTGTCCCGGGCCATAGTAGTCCTTCAGGAAGATCACACCTGTCTTGCCGTTGATCTTCTCGAAAGAGCCGGGGACATCCCGGCCGAAGAACTTCGTGATCCGGCTGGGAAGCAGCGCGGCGTTCCTGTCGAGCCACCCCGCAAGCTCTTCGGCCCGGATCGGATATTTGGGCTTGCCCTGCTCCCAGGAGCGCACACCCGTGAACGACGTCAGGTCAATGCCGCTGCGCATCAACGATGCGGACAAGTTGATCGCGCATTGGTTTTCATAGACCTTCGTGTCGAGGAGCGGCGCTTCCCCTTTGATCGTTGGGTGACTGGCCCAGAGTTCGGCAAACGTCGGCATCAGCACCTCTTGATTTCAAGCATGTGGTCCGTCTGATTCTGGGAAAGAGGGCGACTCGGTCCAGGATGACCAACTGCACTTGCGAGCCATCCGATCGGATGAAGGGCCGCAGTCGCACCCACGCTACGCCTCTTGAAGTGCAGTCGAAGACTCTGCTATAGTCGCGGTCTTCCCAAGAGACGCAAATTGCATCACGCGGGTAGGCCGGTGTAGCTCAGTTGGTAGAGCAGCGCATTCGTAATGCGAAGGTCGGGAGTTCGACTCTCTTCACCGGCACCAATCTCAAGGGCTCGATGTGCAAGCATCGGGCCCTTTTCTTTTGCCCCGTCCCTACCGCGGGATGCCGTGACGCCGCGACCAGCTCGCGGTGGTGGCAACATCGGGCGCCATGACTGCTCCTACGCTTGGCGCCACGCCCGCATCTCGTTCCGCTTCCGAGGCCGCAACCGGTGATGGCCCGGTGCGGCTGAAACTCGATGCCGTCCTCGGCCAGCCGCTGCCGCCGACGCTCAAGGGCCTGCCCGCCAGCGCCGAGGGACTCTTCCCTCGCGATCTCGAGCGACTGAAGCTCTCGCTGCTCGACGGCGACCTGCCGTTGCCAGCGGCCGTGCTCAAGGAGTCCGCGCTGGTCCACAACGCGCGCTGGATGCGCGAGTTCACCGCCCGCGCCGGCGTGAGCCTCGCGCCGCACGGCAAGACGACGATGGCGCCGCAGCTCTTCCAGCGCCAGTTCGACGAAGGCGCGTGGGGCATGACGGCCGCGACGGCGGCGCATGTGCGCACCTATCGCCGCTTCGGCGTGCCGCGCGTGATCCTCGCCAATCAACTGGTCGGCAAGGCGGATCTGGAACTGGTGTTGCGCGAGCTCGAAGCGGATCCCGATTTCGATTTCTATCTGCTGGTCGACTCGCCGGCGGGCCTGGAGCTGCTCCGCCGCGCTGCCCTCGAGCGGGGTTTGATGCGTCCGCTGCAGGTGCTGCTCGAAGTGGGCACGCCGGGCGGCCGCTCGGGCGTGCGGACGCAGGATGAAGGCCTCGCGCTTGGCCGCGCGATCCGCGACGCCGCGCCGGTGATCGCGCTGCGCGGCGTCGAGGCCTTCGAGGGCGTCTACAGCGGCTCTGACACGGCGCGCGTGGAACTCGGCGCGCTCACGATGATCGAGACGATCGCTGAACTCGCCCGCGCGGGCTGCGCCGAAAGCTGGTTCGCGCCCGGCGAGGTGCTGTTGACCGCAGGCGGATCGGCGTTCTTCGACATGGCGGCCCGCGTGCTGGCCGCGGTCGAAGCGGCAGGCTCGGGTCACGCCTTGCGCGTGGTGCTGCGCAGCGGCTGCTACCTCTCGCATGACAGCCTTCAGTACGAGCGCCTGCAGGATCGCATGCGCCAGCGCGCCGGCGCGCTGTGGGGCGAGGGCCCCGGCCTGCGCAACGCGATCGAGGTCTGGGCCCATGTGCAATCGGTGCCCGAGCCGGGCCGCGCGATCTGCACCGCCGGCCGGCGCGACCTGAGCTACGACGCCTGCCTGCCGCAGCCGTTGTGGTGGTACCGCCCGGCCCTGCACGATGCGCCGCAGGCCACGCCCGCCGAATGGGCCGTCACCAAACTCAACGACCAGCACGCCTATGTCGACCTGGTCGATCCGGCAGGGAAGGGCGGCGACCTGCCGCTCCAGGTCGGCGATCTGATCGCCTTCGGCGTCGGCCACCCCTGCACGACCTTCGACAAATGGCCGCTGCTGTACACCGTGGACGACGGCTATCGCGTCCTGGACGGCATCCGGACCTTCTTCTGAGACGACCACGCATGCACGACATCATCTGCCCGCACTGCGGCAAGGCCTTCAAGATCGACGAGGCGGGCTACGCCGACATCCTCAAGCAGGTGCGCGACAGCGACTTCGAGAAACAGCTCCATGAGCGCCTGGAGCTGGCCGAGCGCGACAAGCGCAATGCCGTGGAACTCGCGCAGGCGAAGGTCGCCGGCGAGCTGCAGAAAGCCGCCGCGGCCAAGGACGTCGAGATCCAGGAGCTCAAGGCCCGGCTCGATGCCGGCGAGGTCCAGCGCAAGCTCGCTGTGGCCGAGGCGCTCGGCGCGCTGGAGAAGCAGCTCCAGACCACCGCGGCCGCGAAGGATGCTGAGATCCAGCAGCTCAAGGCCCGGCTCGACGCGAGCGAGATGGCCCAGCGCCTGGCCCTGACGCAGGCCGTCGGCGCGGTCGAGAAGGAACGCGACCAGTTGCGCAGCGGCCTGGAGCGCGCAGAGCTCGAGAAGCAGTTGGCCGAGAAGTCGCTCAAGGACAAGTACGAGACGCAGATCAAGGACCGTGACGACGCCATCGAGCGCCTGCGCGACATGAAGGCGCGGCTGTCGACCAAGATGGTCGGCGAGACCCTCGAGCTGCACTGCGAGACCGAGTTCAACCGCATCCGCGCCACCGCTTTCCCGCGCGCCTACTTCGAGAAGGACAACGACGCGCGCACCGGCAGCAAGGGCGACTACATCTTCCGCGACACCGACGAGTCGGGCACCGAGATCGTCTCGATCATGTTCGAGATGAAGAACGAGAGCGACCGCACCGCCACGAAGAACCGCAACGAGGACTTCCTCAAGGAGCTCGACAAGGACCGCGTCGAAAAGGGCTGCGAGTACGCGGTGCTGGTGTCGCTGCTCGAGCCCGACAGCGAGCTCTACAACACCGGCATCGTCGACGTCTTCCATCGCTATCCGAAGATGTATGTCGTGCGGCCGCAGTTCTTCATTCCCATCATCACGCTGCTGCGCAATGCGGCGATGAACTCGCTCAAGTACAAGGCGGAGCTCGCGCTGGTGAAGGCGCAGAACATCGACATCACGAACTTCGAGACCCAGCTCGAGACTTTCAAGACGGCCTTCGGGAAGAACTACGAGCTCGCGTCGCGGCGCTTCCAGACGGCGATCGACGAGATCGACAAGTCCATCGATCACCTGCAGAAGACCAAGGAGGCGCTGCTGGGCACCGATCGCAACCTGCGCCTGGCCAACGACAAGGCCCAGGACGTGACGATCAAGAGGTTGACCAAGGGCAACCCGACGATGGCCGACAAGTTTGCCGAACTCAAACGCAACGAAAGTGCTTCGTCCGACGATCCCGACAAGGACCACAAAGGTCTTTTGTTCTGAAGGAGCGATTCATGAATATCGGCTGTGCCCTTGTGGGAGGGTTCTTCGGCGGCCCGCTCGGAGCGATCGGAGGCGCCATTGGCGGCGGACGCGGAGCGCTGCTCGGCAGCCTGTTCAGCAACATGAGCGGGATCGGCGGCGTGTCGCCCTTCGTGACCTTGATGGGCAACGGTTGCATGAACTATTCCATGTCATGCATGCCTTCATGGGGCGGCTACTCGCCCTACGGCCTGGGAGGCTTCGGCATGGGCGGCCACCCGATGATGGGACGCGGTTGGTGGTGACCACCCTCGTCGAGGGCTTGCCGACTTGCGCGCGTTGATGCAAGGCCGGTCGTGACGCAAACGAAGAAGGCCGCTCATCGAGCGGCCTTTTTCATGGTGCCCCGGCGTGGCGCGGGGCGAGCGGCTTACTTGCCGGCGTCCAGGTGGTACTGCGTGACGCGCTCGACTTCGTTCTTCGAGCCCAGCACGACCGCGACGCGCTCATGCAGCTTGGTCGGCTGCACGTCCAGGATGCGCTGGCGGCCGTTGGTCGCCGCGCCGCCGGCCTGCTCGACCAGGAAGGCCATCGGATTGGCCTCGTACATCAGGCGCAGCTTGCCGGCCTTGTTCGGCTCGCGCTTGTCCCACGGGTACATGAAGATCCCGCCGCGCGTCAGGATGCGGTGGACGTCCGCCACCATCGACGCGATCCAGCGCATGTTGAAGTCCTTGCCGCGCGGACCCGTCGTGCCGGCCAGGCACTCGTCGATGTAGCGCTTCACCGGCTCGTCCCAGTGGCGCATGTTGGACATGTTGATCGCGAACTCCTTGGTGTCCGCGGGGATCTTCACGTCGTCGGCGGTCAGCACCCACGAGCCCTGCTCGCGGTCCAGCGTGAACATCGCCACGCCGTCGCCCACCGTCAGCACCAGCGTGGTCTGCGGCCCGTAGACGCAGTAGCCCGCCGCCGCCTGCGACGAGCCGGGCTGCAGGAAGTCGTCCTCGCTGACGCCCTTGCTGCCCTCGGGCTTCTTCAGCACCGAGAAGATGGTGCCGATCGAGACGTTGACGTCGATGTTGCTGGAGCCGTCCAGCGGATCGAACATCAGCAGGTACTCGCCCTGCGGGAAGCGGTTGGGCACCAGGTAGATGCTGTCCATCTCCTCCGAGGCCATCGCGGCCAGATGGCCGCCCCACTCGTTGGCTTCGATCAGGACCTCGTTGGCGATGATGTCCAGCTTCTTCTGCACCTCGCCCTGCACGTTCTCCGATCCCGCCGTGCCGAGCACGTCGCCCAGCGCGCCCTTGTTGACGCTGATGGCGATGCGCTTGCAGGCGCGGGCCACCACCTCGATCAGCAGGCGCAGCTGCTGCGGGATGTGGCCGTGCAGCCGCTGCTGCTCGACGAGGTATTGGGTCAGGCTGACGCGTTGACTCATGACACGACTCCGGATGGTTGGAAAGCCTCTTCCGCCGCGGCCGGCACCGCCGCGGCCACGGGCCGCGGATCAAGGGCCAGCGCGCGCTCGATGATTTCGCGCACGTCGTTGGACAGGTCCGGCTTGGCGGCCACGCGGGCGATGGCCTCGCGCGCGGCGCTGCGGTAGGGCTGCGCCAGCGCGGTCCAGCGGTCCATCACGCGGGCCAGCCGGCCCGCCACCTGCGGATTGATCGCGTCCAGCGCCAGCACCTGCTCGGCCCAGAACACATAGCCCGCCGCGTCCGCGCGGTGGAACGCGGCCGGGTTGAACATCGCCAGCGAGAAGATCAGGCTGCGCGCGCGGTTGGGGTTCTTCAGCGTGAAGTCGGGATGCTTCATCAGCTGCTTCACCCGCGCGAAGGTCTTGCCGTCGGCTTCCGCCGCGCGGCCTTGCAGCGCGAACCACTTGTCGATGACCAGCGCCTCGCCCTTGAACTGGGCATGGAAGCGGGCCAGCGCGCTGTCGGCCAGCTCGGCGTGCGCGTTCACGAGCGCGCTCAGCGCGCCCATGCGGTCCGTCATGTTGGTGGCGTCCTTGAAGCGCTGGTAGGCGCGCCCCGGCCAGACGCTGTCGCCATGGCGCGTCGCGTGCAGCACCAGCATCGCCAGCGCCAGGTTCACCAGCGCCCGCTTGCCGCTCTGGACCGGGTCGGGGCGGTAGCCGTTGCTGACCTGGTGCTCCTCGTAGGCCCAGGCCCAGTCGGCCTGCAGCGCCGAGGCCAGCTGCGCCTGCGCGGCGTCGACGGCGGCATGGATGGCCTGCGGGTCGACCACATCGAGCTGCTCGGCGATGTAGGCCTCGTCGGGCAATTGCAGCGCCAGCGCCTTGAAGGCGGGATCCAGTTCCGGATGACGCAGCACCGCGCGCATCGCGTCCAGGTAGGCGGCGTCCAGCACCAGCGGCTGGCCCGAGCGCACGGCGCCCAGGATGCGCGCCAGCGCCAGGCGCTGCGAGGCCTCCCAGCGGTTGAACGCGTCGCTGTCGTGCTTGAGCAGCACCAGCAGTTCCGCGTCGCCCAGGCCGTCGTCCAGCACCACCGGCGCGGAGAAGCCGCGCAGCAGCGAGGGCACCGGCTCGGCGGGCACGTTGACGAAGACGAAGGACTGCTCGGCCTGGTCCAGCACCAGCACGCGCTCGGTGCCGGTGGTGCCGGCGTCGCCATCCTCGCCCTGCAGCATCAGCGGCAGCGCCTGGCCGTCGCGCCCGAGCAGGCCCAGCGCCACCGGGATCACCTGCGGCAGCTTGCCGTCCTGGCCCGGCGTCGCGGGCGTGGACTGCTTCAGCGTCAGCGTGAAGGTGCCGGCGGCCGCGTCGTAGATGCCGCGCGCCTGCAGGCGCGGCGTGCCGGCCTGCGCGTACCAGCGCTTGAACGCGTCCAGGCGCGTCGACAGCGCCGAGCCCGGATTCGCGTCCGCGATCGCCTGCGCGAAGTCGTCGCAGGTCACGGCCTGGCCGTCATGGCGCTCGAAGTACAGCGCCATGCCCTTGGCGAAGCCCTCGCGGCCGACCAGCGTCTGGTACATGCGCACGACTTCCGCGCCCTTCTCGTAGACGGTGGCGGTGTAGAAGTTGTTGATCTCGACGTACTCGTCGGGGCGCACCGGATGCGCCATCGCGCCGGCGTCCTCGGGGAACTGGCGGGCGCGCAGCGCACGCACGTCCTCGATGCGGCAGACCGCGCGCGCGCTCGGCGTGGCGGCCATGTCCTGGCTGAACTCCTGGTCGCGGAAGACGGTCAGGCCTTCCTTGAGCGACAGCTGGAACCAGTCGCGGCAGGTGACGCGGTTGCCGGTCCAGTTGTGGAAGTACTCGTGCGCGACGATGGACTCGATGCGGGCGAAATCCGCGTCGGTCGCGGTGGCCGGCGAGGCCAGCAGCGCCGAGGTGTTGAAGATGTTCAGGCCCTTGTTCTCCATTGCGCCATGTTGAAGTCGGACACACCGACGACCATGAAGCGCTCGAGGTCCAACGGCAGCTGGAAGCGGGCCTCGTCCCACACGACCGAGGCGATCAGCGAGTTCATCGCGTGCTCGGTCTTCTCCAGGTCGCCCTGGCGGACGTAGACCTGCAGCAGGTGGTCCTTGCCGCCGCGGGTGCGGATGCGCTGCTCGCGCGCGACCAGGTCGCCGGCCACCAGCGCGAACAGGTAGCTCGGCTTGGGGAAGGGGTCATGCCACTTCGCCAGGTGGCGGCCGTTGTCCAGCTCGGTGGTCTCGACCAGGTTGCCGTTGGACAGCAGCACCGGGTACTTGGCCTTGTCGGCGCGCAGCGTCACGGTGTAGACCGCCATCACGTCGGGGCGGTCCAGGAAGTAGGTGATGCGGCGGAAGCCCTCGGCCTCGCACTGCGTGAAGAAGCTGCCGCCCGAGGTGTACAGGCCCGACAGCGCGGTGTTCTTCTCCGGCGCGCAGGTGTTGCGGATCTCCAGCGTGAAGTCCGCATCGGGCACGTTGTCGATGATCAGTTCATGGCCTTCCTGGCGGAAGGACACGCTCTCGCCGTCGATCAGCACGCGCAGCAGGTTGAGCTCCTCGCCATGCAGGCGCAGCGGGCCGTGCGGCACCGCGGCGTTGCGTTCCAGGCGCATCTTGCTGGCGACCAGCGTCTTGGCCGGGTCGAGGTCGAAGCACAGGTCGACGGTGCGGATCCAGAAGATCGGCGCGACGTAGTCGGCGCGGCGGATCAGGGTGGCGGTGCCTTCACGCATGGCGGGCTTCCTTGTAGGAATGAAGAAGCCCCGGGCTCAAGGGTCGTGCGCCGGGGCTGTTGTCTCGTGTTGCTCTTACACGCCCTGCTTGAGGGACGCGGTGATGAATGCGTCGAGGTCGCCATCCAGCACCTTCTGGGTGTTGGAGATCTCGACGTTGGTGCGCAGGTCCTTGATGCGGCTCTGGTCCAGCACGTACGAGCGGATCTGGTGGCCCCAGCCCACGTCGGTCTTGCTGTCCTCGAGCTTCTGCTGCTCGGCCATGCGCTTCTTCATCTCATGGTCGTACAGGCGCGAGCGCAGACGGCGCCAGGCGACGTCGCGGTTGCTGTGCTGGCTGCGGCTGTCCTGGCACTGCACCACGATGCCGGTCGGGATGTGGGTCAGGCGCACCGCCGAGTCGGTCTTGTTGATGTGCTGGCCGCCAGCGCCCGAGGCGCGGTAGGTGTCGGTGCGCACGTCGGCGGGGTTGATGTCGATCTCGATCGAGTCGTCGATCTCGGGATAGACGAACAGCGAGGCGAAGCTGGTGTGGCGGCCGCCGGAGGAGTCGAACGGGCTCTTGCGCACCAGGCGGTGCACGCCGGACTCGGTGCGCAGCAGGCCGAAGGCGTACTCGCCTTCCACCTTGATGGTGGCGCTCTTGATGCCGGCGATCTCGTCGGGGGTTTCTTCCTCGACCTCGGCCTTGAAGCCCTTGCGCTCGCAGTACTTCAGGTACTGGCGCAGCAGCATGCCGGCCCAGTCGCAGGCTTCGGTGCCGCCGGCGCCGGCCTGGATGTCGATGAAGCAGTTGCTGGGGTCGGCCGGGTTGTTGAACATCCGGCGGAACTCGAGTTCCTCGACCAGCTCGGTGAGCTTGACCGATTCCGCTTCGATGGTCTGCAGGCCGGTGACGTCGTTGTCCTCCTTGGACATCTCGAACAGCTCGAGGTTGTCGGAGAGATTCGACGTCAGGTGATTGATGGTTTCGACGACCTTGTCGAGGGCGCGCTTTTCCTTGCCGAGTTCCTGGGCCCGCTTGGGTTCGTTCCAGACGTTGGGGTTCTCCAGGGCGGCGTTGACTTCATTCAACCGCAGCGCTTTGCGGTCGTAGTCAAAGGTACCCCCTTAGCGCGTCGGTACGCGCTTGCAGATCGGCCAGCGTGGTGCCGATCGCATTGATTTGCTCGATGTCCATGATTCGTTCGAGTGAAAGAGCCCCCGACAGGGGGCCCGAAGCCGGGTATTTTCTCATGCTGACGCGGGCGGGCTCCCTAAGATGGCGGGATGGTCCCGAAACCCCCTGTCCCCGAAGCAGGTTCCCTGTCCGGCACGATGCGCGCCCGGCGCCGTGGCGTGCGGCGCGGCAACTGGCGGCTGACGCTGGCGCTGCTGGCCGCGTGGGCGGCGGTGAGCTTCGGCGTGGCCTATTTCGCGCGGGCGCTGAGCTTCGATTTCTTCGGCTGGCCGTTCAGCTTCTGGGTCGGGTCGCAGGGGGCGCTGATCGTCTACGTGGCGATCGTGGTGATCTACGCGACCGTGATGAACCGCCGCGAGGCGGCGGCCGGCGTAAAGGACCCCGTCCCGTATGCGGACGAGGCCGAGGCCAGGCGCCCCGAGCGCGATCGCTCGGGGCCCATCACCGGATTCTGAGCCGGCTCAGAACGGCGACGGATCGGCAGATTCCTGCTTCACGGCGGCGAGTTGCGCCTGCAGCTCGGCGACCTGCGCGCGCAGCTTGACGTTCTCGTCCTGGAGCGCGCTGACCTGCGCGCGCAGCAGCGCGACGGCGGGATCGGCCTCGAGCTCGCCGTCCGCGTTGGTGGGCACGTCCAGCAGCGCGACGGCCACTTCGGCGACGGCATCGCCGGCGGCCTTCTTGCCGACGCGGGATTCGCGTACGCGCTTGGCGGCCTGGCGCAGTTCCTTTTTGCCGCCCGCGGCGGCGGCGGCCTGTTCCTCGGGGGGCAGGTCGGCGATGACGGCGGCGGCGCTGATGGAGACCTCGCCCGAGCGGACGGCGGCGACGAGCTCGGGCGCGGCGGCCTTCTGGATCTTCTCGATCTGCGTCACCGTGGCGCTGCTGATGCGCGCGGCGCGGGCGATGGCCTCGCGGCTCTTCAGCGGGGGCGCGTCAGGCACCGGCGCGCCGGTAGCGCCGGCGGGCGCTTCGGCCGCGGCGCTGGAGGCCTCGGGGCTGGGATCGCCGAGCACGGCCAGGCGGCGCGCTTCCATGATCTCCTTCTTGCGCAGCGCGAGCACGCCGCGCTGGAAGTCGGAGACGCTGCGGCGGCCCAGGTGCTGGTCGATCATCCACAGGTGCACGTCTTCCATCGACTTGAAGCGCGTGTTCTGCACCGTCTGAAAGGGGATGCCGTGCTTGGTGCAGATGCTGTGGCGGTTGTGGCCGTCGACGAGGATGTCGCCCCACAGCACCAGCGCGTCGCGGCAGCCCTCGGCGAGGATGCTGCGCTCGAGCGCGGCGTATTCGTCCTCGGTCAGCGGATCGATGTAGGCCTTGAGTTCTTCGGTGACGATGATGTTCATGACGACGGACAGCGGGGAATGCGGGAGCGGGCGGAGGCGGATGTGCGCATCGCGCGCGAGGCCGCGCGGATGACGGACGGCGCCGGACGGCACCGAAAAGGGCGGCATTCTGCCCAATCCGCGCGGCTAAGCTGTCGCACTCCGAGCACGTGCGTCGGAAATCCCACGGAACCCCTCCATGAGCGAAGCGATCGCGCAAACGGCCAATCCCTTGTCCAGCGGCTGGGACCATCCTTCCCCCCATTGGCTGGAAGTCGTCCCCCAGCCGGCGGACATCGACGGTTTGAACCACACCAACAACGCGGTCTACGTGAAATGGTGTGAGCAGGTGGCGTGGTCGCACTCGGTGGCGCTGGGGCTGGACCTGGAGGATTACCGCAGGCTGGACCGCGCGATGGCGATCCGGCATGGGGGATATGACTATCTGCTGCCGTCCTTCGAAGGGGAGACGCTGGTGCTGGGGACCTGGCTGACGGCAGGGGACGGGAAGCTGGCGATGGAACGCCGCTTCCAGCTGCGCCGGACGAGCGACGGACAGACGGTGATGCGCGGGCGGTGGGAGCTGGTGTGCATCGACATCAGCAGCGGACGGCCCAAGCGGATGCCGCCGGAGTTCGTCAAGGCGTATCAGGCCGCGGTGGTTGTTCCTCTGTCCGCGCCGTCGGCATGAACTCCCTCGCCCGCTTGCGGGAGAGGGCAGGGGAGAGGGCCAGCGCCTTCACGCAGGCCGCTACCCCAGGAACTCTTCAACGGCGCGTGCGAGCGCTTCGGGCTGGTCGTGATGCATCATGTGCGCCGCCTGCTGCAGCGTGACGCGCCGCAGGTCCTTCACGACGCCGAGTCGCGCCTCGAAGTCTTCGCGCGGATAGCGGTCGCCCCACCACTGCGAGAGCTGCGTCTCGTTGCCCTCGACCCACAGCGTGGGCGCCTCGATGCGCGACCAGCAGGCGAGCGCCTCCGCCTTGCGATACAGCACCGGATTGGTCCGCTTGTGCGCCGGGTCGCCGAGGATGTGCCAGCGCCCATCGTCCTTCTGCCGCGACCAGTGCGGTGCCAGCCAACGCGCCTTCTCCGCGCTGAGCCTCGGATTGGTCTTCATCAACCGCTGCGCCACCCCTTCGACGCTGTCGTAGCTCTTGAGGCTCTGCGGCTCCTTGAGCTCATCGAGCCAGCTCGCCAGTCGCCCAGGCGCCATCTCCGGCGTCGTTTCCGGCAGTCCGAATCCCTCGAGATTGACCAGCTTGCGCAGCCGCTGCGGCCGCACGCCGGCATAGGTCATCGCGATGTTGCCGCCCATGCTGTGTCCGAGCAGGTCCACGGGCGCCTCGGGGCTGAGCGCATCGAGCAGCGCGTCGAGATCGCCGAGGTAGTCCGGGAACCAGTACGCATCGCCGCCATTGCCGTCGGTGAGCCCGAAGCCGCGCCAGTCGATCGCCACGACGCTGCGCTCCTCGCGGAACGCGTCGACCATGAACTGGAACGACGCGCCGACGTCCATCCAGCCATGCACCATCACCAGCAGCGGCCGCTGCCCATCGGGCTCGGGGCCCCATCGCAGCACGTGATGGCGCAGGCCGCGCAGCGTCATGAAGCCGCTGCGATGCGGGCGGCGGAGCTGATAGCCGGTGGACTCGTCGGGGCGCGGGGCGGTGCTCATGGAGCGCGACTGTAGTGCCGCGCGCTCGTGCAGGCTTTCGCCATGGAGACAGCGAGGCCGGGCCTGCGCCGCCCTAGGCCGCCGCCTCCGGCGCCCCGCAAGCGCTCGTCTCAGCCCCGCCTGCGCCGCCGCATCGCGCCAGATAGGCGCCGTAATGGAATCCGGCTCCGCCCAGGCACAGGCCGGCGATCAAGGTCTTCTTCATGACTCCCTTTCGAAGCGTGTTGCGAACCCTCGCGAGTCTTCGCACCGCGCCTGATCGGCGAATCCCTGGTTGTCCACTCCCGTCCCCAAACTTGAGGAGACCGTCCCTCGCGTTGGCGACAATCCGCTGCCGTCACGGCCTGGCCCTCCCGAGCCCACCCCTGCGACAACGCGCAACACCCATGACCGCTTCCGACACCTACACCCTTCGCCCCGCGAGCCCCGACGACCTGGGCGCGATCGTCGGCCTGATCGGCGAGCTCGCCGACTTCGAGCACCTGTCCCACCTGATGGACGTGACGTCGGAGAAGCTGCTCCCGCACCTCTTCGGCGAGCGCCCCGTCTGCGAGGCCCTGGTCGCCGAGCACGACAGCGGCGCGGTCGTCGCCTTCGCGCTGACCTTCACCAACTTCTCGACCTTCCTGGGCAAGCCCGGGATGTACCTCGAGGACCTGTACGTGCAGCCCGCCCATCGCGGCGCGGGCCTGGGCAAGCGCATGCTGACCCATCTGGCGCAGATCGTGATCGCGCGCGGCTACGGCCGCTTCGAATGGTGCGTGCTCGACTGGAACGAGAACGCCATCCGCTTCTACGAAAAGATGGGCGCGACGATCATGTCGGACTGGCGCCTGTGCCGCCTGACCGGCGACGCGCTCGCGAAGTTCAAGGGCTGAGGCCGCAAGGCCTTCTGCGTTCGCGCCGGACGGCCCTGCCGTTCACGCCAGCCAGCCGTTCAGCAGCTCCGGCGGACGGGCGATCAACGCGCGTTCGCCGTCGATGACGATGGGCCGCTGCAGCAGCTTCGGCCGATCGGCCACCGCCTTCAGCAACTGTGTGTCGGTCAGCGCGGGATCGTCGAGCCCGAGTTCACGATAGTCGTCCTCGCCGTCGCGCAGCATCGCGCGGGCCGGCACGCCGAGGCGGCGCTGGAGCGACTCCAGCTCGCCCAGCGTCAGCGGGGTGCCGAGGTACTCGATCACCTCGGGGCGCAGGCCGCGCGACTCGAGCAGCGCGAGCGCCTCGCGGGACTTGGAGCAGCGGGGGTTGTGCAGGATCTGGAGGGACATGCGCGCCAGTGTAGGGCGCGCCTGCGCACCGTCCTGGCGCTACGGGCTTTCCATGAGGACCGTGCGGGACCCGCTCGCTAGCATCCACGCTCTTGTCCGACCAGGAGCATGTGACGCGATGGATGCCTATGCGCTGATCCACGGCGCCTTCCGCTGGCAGGTGCCCGAGCGCCTCGCCATCGCCGAACTCTGCTGTGGCCGCTGGGCCCGCGAGACCCCCGATGCGCCCGCCATCCTCTTCGACAGCGACAGCGGATGCCGCGCCCAGTATTCCTTCGGCCAGTTGCAGCGCGCCGCGAACCGCCTGTCCAACGCGCTCAGACGTCTGGGCGTCGAGGCGGGCGACCGCGTCGCGCTCGTGCTGCCGCAGCGCTTCGAGACCGCCGTCGCGCACATCGCGATCAACCAGCTCGGCGCCGTCGCCATGCCGCTGTCGATGCTCTTCGGTCCCGACGCGCTCGAGTACCGCCTCAAGGACAGCGCCGCCCGCGTCGCCATCGTCGAAGCGGGTGCGCTCGACGCGCTGCGGCAGGCCCGCGCGCAGTGCCCGGACCTGCGCCAGGTGCTGGTCGTCGGCGAGACCGGAGAGCGCGAGGGCGAGTCCGGCTGGATGGCCGCGCTGCAGGCCGAGGACGCGCGCTTCGCCGCCCGCGACAACGCGGCCGAGGATCCCGCCATCCTGATCTACACCAGCGGCACGACCGGCGCGCCCAAGGGCGCCTTGCTGCCCCAGCGCGCGCTGCTGGGCAACCTCACCGGTTTCATCGCGAGCCAGAACTGGTTCGGCTTCGATCCCGGCGATCCCTCGGTGCGCAGCGAGGCCGTCTTCTGGAGCCCGGCCGACTGGGCCTGGACCGGCGGCCTGATGGACGCGCTGCTGCCGTCGCTGTGCTTCGGCCGGCCCATCCTCGGCTATCAGGGGCGCTTCTCGCCGGAGAAGGCGCTGGAGCTGATGCAGCACTACGGCGTCACCCACACCTTCCTGTTCCCGACCGCGCTGAAGGCGATGATGAAGGCCGTGCCCCATCCCGCCGAGCACTACACGCTGCGCCTGCAGGCCGTGATGAGCGCGGGCGAGGCGGTCGGCGACGCGGTCTTCGAGTGGGTGAAGCGTGAACTCGGCGTGACGGTGAACGAGATGTTCGGGCAGACCGAGATCAACTACGTCGTGGGCAACTGCGCGCGGCTGTGGCCGGCCAAGCCCGGCAGCATGGGCCGGGCCTATCCCGGTCACCGCGTCGCGGTCATCGACGACGAGGGCCAGGTCTGTCCGCCCGGTCAGATCGGCGAGATCGCGGTCCATCGCCGCGACGCGCACGGGGACCTCGATCCGATCTTCTTCCTGGGCTACTGGGGCAACGAGGCGGCGACCGCCGCCAAGTTCACCGGCGATCCGTCGGACAGCTGGTGCCGCACCGGCGACCTGGCGCGCGTCGACGAGGACGGCTACCTCTGGTACCAGGGCCGCGCCGACGACCAGTTCAAGGTCGCCGGCTACCGCATCGGGCCGGGCGAGATCGAGAACTGCCTGGTGCGCCACGACGCCGTCGCCAACGCCGCCGTCGTGCCCAAGCCCGATGCCGAGCGCGGCGCGCTGGTGAAGGCCTTCGTGGTGCTCGCGCCGGGGCGGCAGCCCTCGGCAGCGCTGACGCAGGAGCTGCAGGCGTTTGTCCGCCAGCGCCTCGCGCCCTACGAGTACCCGAAGGAGATCGAGTTCATCGACAGCCTGCCGATGACCACCACCGGCAAGGTGCAGCGCCGCGTGCTGAGGCAGCTCGAAGCCGATCGTGCGGCGGACCGTGCGGCGGCACGCGCCTGACGCCTGGCTCGCGCCTGAGGCCTAGCTCGCGCGCGCGTTGCGCAGCTTCACGTAGAGCTTGGTGTTGGCGCCGGGCGGCGGCTGGAACAGCGCGGCATCGGGCCATTGCTCCTGGCCCGTGAGCACCGTGCAGGCGCGCGAGGGCTTGCCCTTGGGCGTCTCCGGCTCGCGCTGCTGCGCATCGGCCGGCAGCGGCAGACGCCAGCGCTGGCCGTCCTCGGTCCAGTCCAGCGTCCATTGCGGCTGGTCGCTGCAGGCGATCACGCCTTCGATCTGCGGGAACATCCAGCGCACGTACCAGGGCAGCAGCTCGGTGCGCAGGCGCTGGCCGACCACCACCACGCGGCGCACCGTGCCCATGTCCAGCATCTCGGGCGAGGTCGCCAGGTCGATGCTCAGGCGCACCCCCAGGTCGCCCTTGGCCGCGTTGGTGCCGAAGTCCATGTCCTTGGCCCGCTCGGCGGGGAAGGTCGGCAGGTCGAAAGTGCCCTTGGCATCCAGCGGAATCGGGATGTAGTCCTCCGCGCTCATCAGCGCGAGCTTGGTGCCGGCGGGCGGCGGCTTGTCGGAATCCTTCGCGTCGGTGAGCACGAAGCGCGACACGAACAGGCCCTCGCCCTCGGTGCGCAGCTTGGACAGCAACTCGTTGAGCCGCTTGTACGGGAAGGACGTGCCGCGCTTCATGTCGCTCTGCACTGTCGGCAGCGCGACGGCCTGATCGTGCGCGGAGGCCGCAGGGGCGGGCGGTGTGGCCACGGCGGCGGGCGCCGTTGAGCTCGCCGCTGGATGGGCCACTGAATTGGCCGCTGAGTTGGCCGCCGAGTTGGCCGCATTGGCGGGCTCGCCGCCGGCCATCAGCGCGCCGCCGACGGCAAGCGCGGCGGCCACGGCCGCATAGGTGAAGGGCTGGGGTCTCACTTCTCTCTCTCCCTGGTCGCGAAGGACGGTCCGCGCAGAACGGCGCGGGATGCGAATGCGTTGACGAGGACGGTGGGCAAGCGCGCCAAAAGGCTGCGAGCAGGCCGCGCGAAGGCCGCAAGAAGGCCGCGATGTCCTCGCGATGAGGGTCAGCGGCGGCATTTGCCGCGCGCTTCCGCGAGCAGCCAGAACGGCGCGCTCAGCAGGCCCATGCCGCCGCCCGCGTACTCGCCCTTGAGGCAGTCGCCGGTGGCGCCTTTCATCATTTCCTGGCCCAGCCTGGCGGACGCCTCGACCTTGTCGGGCGCCTGGCTGGCCTGGTCGGCGCGCTCGGCCAGCAGCGGCTGGCCCTGGGCCGACTGGCGGATCGCGTTGCGCGTCGCCGCGCCGTAGAGCAGCTCGCGGCCCGACGGCGCCGACGCCGCCGATGCGGGCATCGGCGCGGCGACGATCACCGTGGCGCGCGGCTCGTCCACTGGCGAAGCGGCCTCCGGCGCCGGCGTCCGGACCCGCGCTGGCGGCGGCACCGGCGCGGTGGACCGGGCGGCGGGGGCAGGCCTTGCGATCCGCTCCGGCGCCGCCTTCGGCTTGCGCACCGAGGCGGCGTCGGCCAGTGGCGGCAGCGTGATGGTGATCATCCGGAGGGTGGCGCTGCGCTGGCCGCGATGGGTCTCCGCCCGGTGCCAGGCCTGCTGCAGCCAGCCCAGCAGCAGCGCGTGCAGCAGCAGGACGGCGCCGATCGCCAGCAGGCGCGCCCGCGTCCATCGGCGCGGTTCAGGCATCGCCATCGGCGCCCCCCGCATCGTCGTCGCCGGGCTCCCACGCGAGCAGCTCGCCGGGCTGGCACTGCAGCGCCGCGCAGATCCGCGACAGCGTGTCGAAGCGCACGCCGCGCACCTTGCCGGACTTCAGCAGCGAGAGGTTGGCCTCGGTGATGCCGATGGCCTCGGCCAGCTCCTTCGAGCGCATCTTGCGCTGCGCGAGCATCACGTCGAGTCGGACGACGATGGGCATGGGGTTCTCGACGCCGTGCTCAGATGAACTCGGCGTTCTCCTGCGCCATCCGCTGGGCCTCGCGCATGACCATGGCCATCGCGGTCAGCACCAGGCCGAGCAGCAGCACGATGTAGTGCTGGCTGCCCAGATGCACCGACAGCATGCGCTGCCCAGGCGGGTTGCCCGCCGTGAGCGCGAGGAGGGTGGCGGTGTCGGACAGCGGCATGACCAGCGCCATCACCGTCAGCGACTGGCCGATGCGGCGCAGGTGCCGGGTCGAGGCCTCGGTGAAGACCTGGCCGCGCAGGTAGCCGCCAAACAGCCGCCACAGCGCCACCAGCGCATACAGGGTCAGCAGGGTCATCGGCAGGTTCACGGCGAAGCCCCAGGCGCGCGAGACCGCGTCGAGCTGCAGCACGCCTTCGTTGCCGAAGTCCTCGCGCACGGTGCGTTCCACCAACGCCGCATTGGTCCAGAACATCGCGTGGAAGCCGATCAACACCGCCATCGCGATCATGGCCATCGCGCGCACGCAGTGGGCGATCCAGCGGATGCGCTGGAGGCTGGCGGGGAAGGGGGCGTCGCTCGGAACAGGAACCGTCATGCTCATTACCGTAAACAGGTAAGAAATTACTGTAAAACAATAATTTCCAGCGCGCAATGCGGAGTCGCGTAAAGAAGTCGCCGGGATGCGCGCGCCGGGCGCACGGCTCCGGTCGCCGAGGGCGCGGCCGTCATGCACACTGACCGGCCGCCGCGCCGCGCATCCCGACGCGGCCTTGCAAGGAGAAACACATGGAACGCGTCACCCTCGGCGAGTCGGACCTGTCGGTCACCCGCATCGGCCTGGGCACGATGACCTTCGGTGAACAGGTCGGCGAGGCAGGCAGCCACGCGCTGCTCGATCGCGCCGTCGCCGCCGGCATCAACCTGCTGGACCTCGCGGAGATGTACCCGGTGCCCGCGCGTGCCGAGACCTTCGGCCGCACCGAGGAGATCGTCGGCCGCTGGCTGAAGGCGCGGCCCGGGATGCGCGAGCGGCTGGTCCTGGCGACCAAGGTCGCCGGGCCCTCGCGCGGCTATGACTGGATCCGCGACGGCAGCGCCGACCTGACTGGCGCGCAGATCGTGCAGGCCTGCGAGGACAGCCTGCGCCGCCTGCAGGTCGAGACCATCGACCTGTTCCAGATCCACTGGCCCGCGCGGCATGTGCCGATGTTCGGCGGCGTCTACTTCGAGCCCGCGAAGGACAAGCCGGTTGCGTCGATGCTCGAGCAGCTCGAGGCGCTCGGCCGGCTCCAGCGCGAGGGCAAGATCCGGCACGTGGGCCTGTCCAACGAGACGGCCTACGGCGTCGGCGAGTTCGTTCACCTCGCCGCGCAGCACGGCCTGCCGCGTATCGCCAGCGTGCAGAACCCCTACAGCCTGGTGAACCGCGTCGTCGAGAACGGCCTGGACGAGGCGCTGTACCGGCATCGCGTCGGTCTGCTGGCCTATTCGCCGCTGGGCTTTGGAACGCTGAGCGGCAAGTACGACGCGGCGGGGCTGGCCGATCCGGCCAGGCCGGGGCGGCTGGCGATCTTCGACAGCATGAAGAAGCAGCGCTGGGCGCGGCCGGAGTCGCTCGCGGCCGCCCGCCGTTACAACGCGCTGGCGGCGGAGCTGGGCATGACGCCGGCCACGCTGGCGATCGCCTGGGTCAGTTCGCGCTGGCAGACGGCCAGCACGCTGATCGGCGTCACCACGGCGGCGCAGCTCGACGAGAACGTCGCGGCGCTGGGCCGCGTGCTCGATGCCGACACGCTGGCCCGCATCGACCGGATCCGCTGGGAGATCCGCGACCCGGCGCAGTGAGCGCGGAGACACCGCCGCAAGGGCGCAAGACTCGGCAATGACGTACAAGACGGGCGGCATCCGGCCGCCGACAATCCGCGCCCATGAGCAAGAAATCCGCCCATGTCAGCGAGACGCCCGCGACCCAGTGGCTGCGCCAGCACCGGGTCGCCTTCGGCGAGCATGTCTATGACTACGTCGATCACGGCGGCACCGGCGAGTCCTCGAAGCAGCTCGGCGTGCCGGAGCACGAGGTCGTGAAGACACTCGTGATGCAGGACGAGAAGGCGCAGCCGCTGATCGTGCTGATGCATGGCGACTGCACCGTCAGTTTGAAGGAGCTCGCACGCCAGATCCCTTGCAAGAAGGTCGAACCCTGCAAGCCCGACGTCGCGCAGCGCCACAGCGGTTACCTGGTGGGCGGCACCTCGCCGTTCGGGACGCGCAAGGTGATGCCGGTGTTCGTCGAATCGACCGTGCTGGCGCTGCCCCGCATCCTGATCAATGGCGGCCGGCGCGGCTATCTGGTCAGCCTCGAACCGCGGGTTTTGACGGAGCTGCTCGCGGCCCGTCCGGTCGAGTGCGCGCTGAAGTCCGGGGCAGAATAGCGCCCCATGCAAAGTACCGTGTTCTCCTTGTTGGCCGTCGTGGCCGGGTATCTGATCGGCTCGCTGTCGTTCGCGGTGATCGTCAGCCGGCTGATGGGTCTGTCCGATCCGCGCAGCTACGGCAGCGGCAATCCGGGCGCAACCAACGTGCTGCGCTCGGGCAACAAGGCCGCGGCCATCCTCACCCTGGTCTTCGACGCGCTCAAGGGCTACGTGCCAGTGGTGCTGGTGCTCAAGTTCGGCGCGCCCTACGGCCTGGAGGAGGGCACCGCCGCGCTCGTCGGCCTGGCCGCCTTCGTCGGCCATCTGTGGCCGGTCTTCTTCAAGTTCATTGGCGGCAAGGGCGTGGCCACGGCCGCCGGCGTGCTGCTCGCGATCAACCCCTGGCTGGGCCTGGCGGTGCTGGGCGTGTGGATCGCGATGGCGGTGGTGTTCCGCTATTCGTCGCTCGCGTCGCTGAGCGCCGCGGTCGCCGCGCCGCTGCTGCAGATGCTCATCTGGGACATCGGTCCCGAGCTGCCGGCCATCGTGCTGATGAGCCTGCTGCTGATCTGGCGCCACTCGGCCAACATCAGGAAGCTGATGGCGGGCACCGAAAGCAAGCTCGGCCAGAAGGCCGCGCCGCCCGCGCCGGTCCCCAGCAACCACGGTCACGGGCATGGCCACGCGCACAAGCCGCAGCCTGCCAAGCATTCCCACAAAGCGAAGCACAGCAAATGAGCAGCATCGAACGATTCGACGTCGGTCCCCGCCTGTCCGAGATGGCCGTCCACAACGGCGTCGTCTACCTGGCTGGGCAGGTGCCCGAGGACGCCACCGCCGACATCCAGGCCCAGACCGAGCAGGTGCTCGCCATGATCGACAAGCTGCTGGCCCGCGCTGGCAGCGACAAGACGAAGATCCTGCGCGCGCAGCTCTACATCGCCGACGTGAAGGATCTGGCCGGCATGAACGCCGCGTGGGACGCCTGGGTGCCGGCCGGCCACACGCCGCCGCGCGCCACGGTCGAGGCCAAGCTGGCCAAGCCCGAGTGGAAGATCGAGATCGTGATCACCGCCGCGGTCTGATTCCCCGCCCAGGATGAGCAACGCCGGCCTCGAGCCGGCGTTTGTCATTCGGGCGCCAGGCCGGGCTTACTCCTGCGCCTCCTCGGCTTCCTGGAGCTCCAGGCCCAGGCAGGCCGGATCGCCGCAGCCGCGCCGCACCAGCACGGGCGGCTCGGCGGTGAGGTCGACGACGGTGGTCGGCTTCATCGGGCAGGCGCCGGCGTCGATGATCAGCTGGATCAGCTTGTCGTAGCGGGCGGTGATCTCCTGCGGGTCGTTGATCGGCTCGTGCTCGCCGGGCGGGATCAGCGTGGTCGCCAGCAGCGGTCCACCCATCAGCGCCAGCAGGTCCTGCGTGACGCGGTGGTCCGGCACCCGCAGCCCGATCGTGCGCCGCGACGGGTGCGACAGCCGGCGCGGCACCTCCTTGGTCGCCTCCAGGATGAAGGTGAACGGCCCCGGCGTGGCCGTCTTGATCATGCGGTACTGCTTGTTGTCGACGCGCGCGTAGCTGCCCAGCTCGCTGAGGTCGCGGCACAGCAGCGTCATGTGGTGTTTGTCGTCGACGCCGCGGATGCGGCGCAGCGACTCGGCGGCCGCCTTGTCGTCGAGCTGGCACACCAGCGCGTAGCTCGAGTCGGTGGGGATCGCGCCGATGCCGCCCTGGCCCAGGATCTGGGCCGCCTGGCGCAGGAATCGGGCTTGCGGGTTGTCGGGATGGACTTCGAAGATCTGGGCCATGGTGCTCGCGAAGGGCAATCGGTGTGCGCGGCGGACCGGACGCGCCAGGGCGTCAGGCCGGCCAGTGGATGCGGTGTTCGAGCGCGTTCCACACCGGCTTGAGTGTGCCGGAGAGATGCTCATCGAGCCGGCCCAGGTCGACGCGGCTTTCCTCAGGACTGTGGAAGTCGGAGCCGCGCGAGGCCAGCAGGTCGAATTCCCGCGCCGTGTCGGTGTACTGGATCATCTCCGCCGCGGTGTGGCTGCCGGTCACCACCTCGATGCCGCGGCCGCCATGGGCGATGAACTCGGTGATCAGCGCGTATTCCTCGGTCGGCGTGAAGCCGTAGCGGCCCGGATGGGCGATCACCGCCAGGCCGCCCGCGCCGGTGATCCAGCCCACCGCGTCTCGCAGCGCCGCCCAGCGATGCGGCACGTAGCCGGGCTTGCCCTCGGTGAGGAAACGGCGGAACACCTCCGGTACGTCGGCGCAGTGGCCGGCCTCGACCAGGAAGCGCGCGAAGTGGGTGCGCGAGATCAGCTCCGGATTGCCGGCGTACTTGAGCGCTCCTTCGTAGGCGCCGGGGATGCCGGCCCGGGCCAGGTCCGCGGACATCTCGCGCGCCCGCGCGCCGCGGCCCCCGCGCGTGGCGCGCAGGCCTTCGACCAGGCGCGGGTCGTGGTGGTCGAAGCCCAGACCGACGATATGCACCACCTTGCCGGCAAAGCTCACGGAGACCTCGACGCCCGTGAGATAGGCCAGTCCTGCGGCGCGCGCCGCCTCCAGCGCGCGCTGCTGGCCGCCGACCTCGTCGTGATCGGTCAGCGCCCAGAGCTCGACGCCGTTCGCCTTGGCGCGCCCGGCCAGCGCCTCGGGCGACAGCGTGCCATCGGAGACGGTCGAGTGGCAGTGCAGGTCCGCGTTGGTCTGCGGGTGCAGCGCGACGCGCGGCGGCGCGGGCGGGGAGGCGGACGAGGCGGTGGGAGGGGTGTTCACCCCGCCGATTCTAGGAGGGGCGCCATGTCCGGGATGGCAGTGGAGATTCGGCGGCGGTCGACGAAGTGGCGGCTCGGCCGCCGCCGTTCAGGTCTTGTTCTGGCGGAAGTCGCGTTCCGGGAACAGCCGCGTGGTGAGTTCGCCCAGGCTCTCGTGGACCACGTCGACGTTGGTCTCGTCCAGCACCAGACGCGCGACCTGCGGGCTCAGCGCCTTGCGCAGCAGGCCCAGGAAGCGCGGTGCGGCCACGATGCGCAGTTGCGTCACCTCGCCGTTGTTGTAGCCGTCGTCCAGCGTCTTCGCGACGCGGCTGGCGAAGCTGATCGCCTCCTGATGCAGCTCGTCGACCCCGGCGGAGGCCGTCACGCTGTTGCCCCGCCGGCCGGCGGCGTCGCGGCGCAAGTCGGCCTTGTCGGCATGCGCGGCGGCATCGGTGAGCGTGGTGACGTCCTCCAGGTCGCCGCCTTCCTCGGGCAGGCGCAGCAGCCGGGCCACGCCCTCATCCGCCACCAGCACCCAGAGCTTGCCGTCGTCCTTGTATGCAGCCATCTCGATGTCCTTCAACAGAGTTCGCGTTGAAGGGGAGCCGGCAATCTCCGTACCTTGCCCGGCCGTGGCCCCGCCGTGGCCGGGCGCTACTCGGCCATGGCCTCGACGACCATCTGCACCCGCTGCTGTCCCTGGAACTCATCCAGGCTGAGCCGGTAGGCCAGCGTCACCTGCTCGGGCAATTGTTCGGTGTGACCGAACCAGATCGCGTCGCGTAGCCAGGCGCCCTGGCGCAGGCGCAGCTTCAGGTGGCGCTCGCCGACGATGCGCTGGTTCACGACCTGCACGCGGTCGCAGAACAGCGGCGCCTCGAAAGCCTGGCCCCAGACCTGGGCCTCCAGCTCCTGCACGGTCTCGGCGCAGAAGGCCTCGGGCGGCAGCGGCCCGTCGGTGCGCAGCGTGCGCGTGAGCGCCGCCTCGTCGAGCCACTCGCGCGCGACCGCTTCGAACGCCGCGGTGAAGGACTCGACACCGCCCGGCGCGAGCGTGCAGCCGGCCGCCATCGCGTGGCCGCCGAACTTGCGCAGCAGCTCGGGATGCCGTTTCGAGATCAGGTCCAGCGCATCGCGCAGATGAAAGCCCGGGATCGAGCGCCCCGAGCCCTTGAGCTGGCCATCAGCGCCCTCGGCGAAGACGAAGACCGGGCGATGCAGCCGGTCCTTGATCCGCGACGCGACGATGCCGACCACGCCCTCGTGGAAATCGGCGTCGAACAGCGCCAGCGCCGGCGGCGGCGAGCCGTTCAGGCGCGGGTCCGTCATCAGGCGGTCGAGCAGCGCCAGCGCCTGCTCCTGCATGCCGGCTTCGATCTCGCGCCGCTCGCGGTTGATGCGGTCCAGTTCGCGCGCAAGCTGCAGCGCCTGCTCGGCGTCGTCGGTGGTCAGGCAGGTGATGCCCAGCGTCATGTCGTCGAGACGGCCTGCGGCGTTGATGCGCGGCCCGAGCGCGAAGCCCAGGTCGAAGCTGTTGGCGCGCGAGGCGTCGCGGCCCGCGGCCGTGAATAGCGCGTGCACGCCGGGCTGCATGCGGCCCGCTCTCATCCGCCGCACGCCTTGCGCGACCAGGCGTCGATTGTTGGCGTCCAGGCGCACGACGTCCGCGACGGTGCCCAGCGCGACCAGGTCGAGCAGGCCGTCCAGCCGTGGCGGCGGTCCCTCGCCATAGGCGCCGCGGCGGCGCAGTTCGCCGCGCAGCACGGTCAGCACGTAGAAGGCAACGCCGACGCCGGCCAGGCTCTTGCTCGGGAAGGGGCAGCCGGGCTGGTTCGGGTTGACCAGCGCGTCGGCCTCGGGCACGGTGGGCTGGCCGTCGGCGGTGACCGCGGGCAGGTGATGGTCGGTGACCAGCACCTTCAGACCGAGCGCGCGGGCGAAGGCCACGCCCGCGTGGCTGGCGATGCCGTTGTCCACCGTCACCAGCAGCCGCGGCTCGTGCTTGAGCGCGAGCTCGACGATGGTCGGCGTCAGACCGTAGCCGTGCACGGCGCGGTCGGGGACGACGTAGCTCACCGTGCCCGGCCGCGCGCCCAGCAGCGACAGGCCGCGCAGCATCAGCGCGCAGGCGGTCGCGCCGTCGCAGTCGTAGTCGGCGACGATGCAGATGCGGTCGCCGGCCGTGATCGCATCGGCCAGCAGCGCCGCGGCGCGGTCGATGCCGAGCAGGCCCTGCGGACCCTCGGGCGGCAGCAGGTGCTTGAGGTCGGGGTCGAGTTCATCGCGCGACAACACGCCGCGCGCCGCGAAGAGCCGCGACAGGAGCGGCGAGAAGCCGGCCTCCTGCAGGGCGTGCGCCTGGTCGGGGGGAACGTCGCGGATCAGGATGCGGGGGCTGCTCACAGGTTCTCCAGCGCGGTGGCGACGGATGCGCTCGGCGGCGCGACGCGTTCCTTCAGTCGCCGCCAGCCGCCGGCCGGCTGGCGCGTCCAGCTGCGGGCCAGGCGCTCGCCGGCCAGCGTCAGCGACACCGGCCCGCCTTCGCGCGCGGCGTGCAGCGCCTGCTCGATCGGGCCCGCGTCGAGCGCCTTCCAGGCCTCGCTCCAGCCGTAGAGGTCGCCCGTCAGCATGGGCGCGCGCAGGCGTTCGTCGATGAGGAGATCGGCGGGCAGCGCGCTGCCTCGATCGCGACCGCAGCCGCTGATCCACACCGCGTTGAGCGGGCGCAGCCGGCGCGCCTCGCGCGCCTGGTTGAGCGGGTGTTCGTGCAGCAGCATCTGCACCTCGTTGAGCAGTGTGCGCAGGCGGCGGGCCTGGGGGTACCAGGTCTCGACGCCCCGGTTGAGCACGCGGTCGACGCTCGCGGCCTCGAGGCCGTCGAGATCGTCGTGCGCGACGGCCCATTCGCCGCTCGACAGCCAGGCGCTGCGCCAGCCCTGGGCGGGCGGGAACAGCGGCGCCGTCAGCGCGTCGAGGAAGGCGCGCGATTCGGCGTCGTCCAGGTCCAGCGTCGCCGGTCCCAGCGCGGTCACGCCTTCGGTGCCGATCGCGAAGTGGACCGGCGTCAGCAGCGCCCAGGCGGCGTCGCCCGGGTCCTGGCCGGCGGCGCGCAGGCGCCAGGCGGCGGTGGGCGGCAGGTCGCCGTCGATCCCCCGTTGGGCGGCCAGGAATCGCTCATGCGGGGGAATCGGGGTGGACTCGTCGGCGTCGCCAATCTCGCCCGCCGGCGTCAGCAGGCCGAGCAGACGGCTCAGCTGCGGCAACTCCAGCTCGCGCAGGGCGCCCTCGAAGTGAGGTTCCAGCGAGCTGGCGAAGGGGATCATCAGGTGCATGGGGGCGGATTATCGGCGCTCGCTAGCGCAGGGCGCCGGCGCGGGCAAGCCGTGGTCATCAAGGTTTCATCCGCCGCCGGCAACCTGTGGGGCCATGCTGACCGACACGCTCATGGCCGCCGCTGTTTCGAATGAACCGCCTGGGGCCGAGGCGGAAGAGGGCGGTTCCATCCGCGTGCGCACCGTGTGGATCTCCGATCTGCACCTGGGCACGCCGGGCTGTCAGGCCAGGGCGCTGCTGGACTTCCTGCGCGAAGTCGAGTGCGAGCAGCTGTTCCTCGTCGGCGACATCGTTGACGGCTGGCAACTGCGCCGCAGCTGGTACTGGCCGCAGGCGCACAACGACGTCGTGCAGAAGCTGCTGCGCAAGGCGCGCAAGGGCACGCGCGTGATCTACGTGCCGGGCAATCACGATGAATTCGCGCGCAAGTACCTGCAGCACAGCTTCGGCGGCATCGAAGTTGCGCACGAATGGATCCATGAGACGGCCGACGGGCGCACGTTCTGGATCACCCACGGCGACCTCTTCGACGGCGTCATCCAGCACGCCAAGTGGCTGGCCCATGTCGGCGACAGCCTCTATGAATTCACGCTCAAGCTGAACCGGCATCTGAACTCGCTGCGCGCGCGGCTGGGCCTGCCGTACTGGAGCTTGAGCAAGTACCTGAAGCTCAAGGTCAAGCGCGCGGTCTCGTTCATCGGCGAGTTCGAGGAAGCGCTCGCCCGCGAGGCGCGCAAGCGCGGGGTGCAGGGCGTCATCTGCGGCCACATCCATCATGCCGAGCTGCGCGACATCGACGGCATCACCTACGCCAACGACGGCGACTGGGTGGAGAGCCTCACCGCGCTGGTCGAGCATCCGGACGGGCATCTCGAGATCCTCGACTGGGCCGAGCGTCAGCGCGCCGGCGCCGAGAAGCGCGCCGCCGAGGCACTCGCCGCCGCGATGCGACAGCCGGCCTGAGGCCTCGCGCCCATTGCCGCCACGCGCCTGCTGTCCCTTGTTCCGGGGCCGCGGGCGGGCCCATGCCCCCTCTTGTGGCCTACCCCCACGAGGGTCATCCGTCTGTCATGACGGCTTCATAGAATGAGTTCATGACTTTGCCCGACGTCCCGCTGCTCAACCGCGAAAACGCGATCCTCGAGTTCAACCGGCGTGTCCTGGCCCAGGCCCAGCGCATCGACGTGCCCCTGCTGGAGCGCCTGCGCTACATCTGCATCGTGTCGAGCAACCTCGACGAGTTCTTCGAGGTGCGCTTTGCCGACATGCTGGATGCCCAGCGCGACGGCTCCGGGCTGGTGACGCCTCGCGACGTCGAGCGCGTCGGCCGCGCGGCCCACGACCTGATCGACCTGCAGTACGCGATCTTCAACGACCAGGTCATGCCGGTGCTGCGCGAGCACAACATCCAGATCCTCAACCACGCCGACCGCACCGACGAAATGCGCGCCTGGGTCGGGCGCTTCTTCGAGCGCGAGGTGCGGCCGCTGCTCGTGCCGGTGGGCCTGGATCCGGCCCATCCCTTCCCGCAGGTCGCCAACAAGTCGCTGCACTTCATCGCGCGCTTGTCGGGCAAGGATGCGCTGGGCCGCGACAACCGCATTGCCATCGTCAAGGTGCCGCGCGTGCTGCCGCGCGTGATCAAGCTGCCGGCGCAGATCAGCGGCGGCAAGCAGAACTTCGTGCTGCTCACCAGCGTCATCCGTGCCCATCTCGAGGAACTCTTCCCCGGGCGCCACGTCGAGGCCTTCTCGCAGTTCCGCGTCACGCGCGACTCCGACCTGGAGGTCGATGAGGAAGAGATCGCGAACTTGCGCCACGCACTGCGTTCGGGGCTGACCACGCGCCATTTCGGCCGGGCGGTCCGGCTGGAAGTCGTGAACACCTGCCCCGAGGAACTGTCCCGGTTCCTGCTCGAGCAGTTCGACCTGCCGGAGGCGGCGCTGTACCGCGTCAACGGTCCGGTGAACCTGGTGCGGCTGAACGAGCTGATCGACCAGACGGAAGCTGACGACCTGCGCTTCCAGCCCTACGAGCCGAGCTGGCCCAAGGGGCGCCTGCCGCGCGGCAAGTCCATTCTGGACAAGCTGAGGACCAAGGGGGACGTGATGCTGCATCACCCCTTCGAGAGCTTCGAGCCGGTGGTGCAACTGCTGCGCGAGGCGGTTGAGGATCCTGACGTGCTCGCGATCAAGCAGACGATCTACCGGACGGGCAGCCAATCGGTGCTGGCGGATCTGTTGATCGAGGCGGCGAGGCGTGGCAAGGAGGTGCTGGCGGTGGTCGAGTTGAAGGCGCGCTTCGACGAGGAGGCCAACATCAACTGGGCGGAGCGCCTCGAAGCGGTGGGCGCGCAGGTGGTGTATGGCATCGTTGGTCTGAAGACGCACGCGAAGCTGATGCTGATCACGCGCCGCGAAGGTGGAAAGCTGCGCCGCTACGGTCATTTGTCGACGGGCAACTACAACCCCAAGACGGCGCGTTTCTACACGGATCTGGGATATCTGACTGCTGATCCGGAGATGACGGCGGACATGGATCTGGTGTTTCGTCAGTTGGCGTCGCTGTCGAAGTTCAAGGCGCCGAAGAAGCTGCTGCTGGCGCCGTTCAATTTGCACCGCACGATGTGTGACTTGCTGGTGCAGGTGGAGGAGGCGGCGAAGCGGGGTGAGCCGGCGCGGGTGGTGCTGAAGATCAATGCGCTGACGGATGCGGAGCTGATCAATGGTTTGATCCGTGCGGGGCGGGCGGGCGCGAGGGTTGATCTGATCGTGCGTGGCGCGTGCATGTTGCCGCCGGGTTTGCCGGGCGAGACGGACAACATTCTGGTGAGGTCGGTGGTGGGCCGGTTCCTGGAGCACTCGCGGATTTTTTATTTCCGCTGGGGTGCCGAAGAGCAGGAGGCCTTGTACTTGTCGAGTGCGGACTGGATGAGTCGGAACATGCTGCGCCGTATCGAAGTGGCGTGGCCGGTAACGGATCCGAAGCTGCGTCAGCGCGTGATTGACGAGGGTTTGACGCCTTACCTGCACGACACGCTGGACGCATGGCAACTGGGTCCTGACGGCACATCGCAGCGCATTGGCACCGAAGAGAAGCCCGCCTGCATCAGTGCCCAGCAGGCCCTGATGCGTCATTACCAGGAAGACTGAGCGCACCTGGGTCTCTGTGGACGGGCATGGCCTGGGCCGGCGGCGAAGCCGAACTCCAGGACTGACCAGGCGCGTTCTGTCTGACCGCAGCGAGCCGAAGGTGAGCGGAGGGAGTTGAGCGCCTCAGTTCGGCTTCGCCGCCGGCCCAGGCCATGCCTGTCGCGCCCGTTGCCGCGCCCGTTGCCGCGCGCCCGTCCGTTTCAGCTCTCCAGTGCCAACTGCACGCGTCCGAGCTTGTTCCAGGCTTCGAGTTCTTCCTGCAGCAGGAAGTGGGCGCGCGGGTGTTTGTCTGCCCATCCCTTGCGCATTTCGATTGTGACGGTGGTTCCTTCGCGCCGCAGTTTCATGGCTGAGGCGTCGACATCGCTGCGTGCATGGCACTTGATGGCGGCGAGCCGAAGGGCCATGAGTTGCCAGACCATGGCGTCGTCCTGGAGTTGTTCCTCGAGTTTGCGGAGTCCGCCGCGCTGCCCGAGGGCGAGGTCGCCGAGCCGCCGGAGCTGGTTCTGGGAGAACCCGGGCGCGTCGACATGGGAGAGCAGATAGGCGCTGTGGCGGTGGTGGTCGTGGTGGGAGACCATCATGCCGATTTCGTGAAGCGCGGCGGCCCAGCCGAGTTCGCGGCGGTGTTCGTCCTCGGCCTTGGGCTCGAGTTGCGCGTGGAGTTTCTGGGCGATGCCCTGGACGCGGGTGGCCTGATCGCGGTCGACGGCGAAGCGGCGCTGGAGTTCGGCGACGGATTGTTCGCGCATGTCGCGGCCGGCGGCCAGGAGGCGGGGGTCGAGGCGTTCGGCGAGGTCGAAGATGACGCCTTGGCGCAGGGCGCCTTTGGCGGGGTGCAGGCGCTCGATGTCGAAGTGCGTGAGCAGCGTGTAGAGGATGCAGAGTCCGCCGCCGACCACCGCGCGGCGGTCTTCCTTGAGGCCGGCGAGCTTGAGCGCGTCGACGCGGCCGGCGAGCAGGCACTGTTCGATGCACCAGCGCAGGCCGTCGAGGGTGATGGCGCCGTCGGGGCTGATGCCGTTGGCGGCGAGGATCTGTGCCACGGCGCCGACGGTGCCGGACGAGCCCAGGGCTTGTTTCCAGCGTGGCTGGGTGCCCTGGCGGGAGAACTGGGTGATGGCTTCCTCGAGCTCGGCGCCGGCGGCGACCTGGGCGGCGCGGAAGGCCTCGGCGGTGAAGCGGCCGTCGGGGAAGAAGCGCATGGACAGGCTGACGCTGCCGATCTGGAACGATTCGGCGCTCAGCGGTTGGGGGCCGCGGCCGAGGATCATCTCGGTGGAGCGGCCGCCGATGTCGATGACCAGGCGGGGATCCTCGGCCACCTGCAGCCGGGCGACGCCGGCGTAGATCAGACGGGCCTCCTCGCGGCCGGAGATGACTTCGATCGGATGGCCGAGCACCTCCTGCGCGCGTGCCAGGAAGGCGTTGCGGTTGCGCGCCTCGCGCAGCGTCTGCGTCGCCACCGCGCGCACCTGGCGGCCGGGCAGGCCCGAGAGGCGGTCGGCGAAGCGGCGCAGGCAGGCCAGGCCGCGCTGGGCGGCTTCCTCGGTCAGCATGCTCATCGCGTCCAGACCCGCTCCCAGCCGCACCGTTTCCTTCAGGTAGTCGATCCGCCGGTACTGCCCGTGCTGGAGCTGGGCCAGTTCCAGGCGGAAGCTGTTGGAGCCCATGTCGATGGCGGCCAGGATCGGAGGAACGTGCGCTTGGGTCATGGGGGACGATTGTCGCGGTGTTTGGTGCACCTGCCGGGTTGGAAGTGCTTTCATCAAGCTGTCGTTTTCAGCCGGGATAGCATCCGGCGTCCCGTCACCCACTTCAGGAGCCGCAGATGGCGAATCCCGATTCCCGCGACGAGTGTTCCGCCGGCCTGAACCGCGCGCTTGCCGACACGATCCGCGATGACATCGACACGCTGACTCCGGGCCGCGGCTTCAGCCGCCGCGCCTTTGTCGGCACCGCGGTGGGCAGCGGCTTCGCCGCGGCAGTGCTGCCGGTGACTGCGCAGACGGTGATCACCACCGACACGCAAGGTCTGGATGCCGGACCGGTGTCGATCGAGGCCGGCGACTTCAAGATGCCGGCCTATGTCGCCAAGCCCGCCGGCAAGCGCCACGCGCACGTGGTGCTGGTGGTCAGCGAGATCTTCGGCGTGCATGAGCACATCGCCGATGTCGCGCGGCGCTTCGCCAAGCTCGGCTACCTGGCGATCGCGCCCGACCTGTTCGCGCGGCAGGGCGACGCGAAGGCGTATTCGGACATCGCCAGGTTGCAGACGGAGATCATCCAGCGCACACCCGACGCGCAGGTCCTGAATGATCTGGACGCGGCCGTCGACTGGGCCAAGGCGCAGGGCGGCGAAACCGCCCGGCTGGGCATCACCGGCTTCTGCTGGGGCGGGCGGATCGTGTGGCTGTACTCGGCCCACAGCAAGGACGTGAAGGCGGGCGTGGCCTGGTACGGCCGCCTGCAGGGCCAGGCCAGTCCGATGACGCCCAAGCATCCGGTCGACGTCGCGGGCCAGTTGCACGGACCGGTGCTGGGGCTGTATGGCGGGCAGGATCAGGGCATCCCGGTGGCCTCGGTCGCCGCGATGCAGGAGGCATTGAAGCAGGGCAGCCGCGCGGCCCAGGCCAGTGAGTTCGTCGTCTATCCGGACGCCGGCCACGCCTTCCATGCCGATTACCGGCCCAGTTATCGCGCGGGCCCCGCCAAGGACGGCTGGGCGCGCTGCCAGGCCTGGTTCAAGCAGCACGGGGTGTGATCGGCCTCCATCAGAGGGGGGCTTGACGACTCTGAGACAATTTTCGGAACCCCATCCGGCGCACCCCACGTGGTGCGCCTTTTTCATCCATGACCCTGACCTACATCCTGCTCGTGACCTTTGCCGGCGGTCTGGCCTCCGTGTCGATCGCGGCGATGCTGACGGTCGGCCTGCTGAGCCGCATCGTCAAGCATCTGGTGAGCCTGTCCACGGGGGTGCTGCTGTCGACCGCGCTGCTGCACGTCCTGCCGGAGGCCTTCGAGAGCGGCGCCGACCCGCACAACCTGTTCCTGGCGCTGCTGGGAGGCCTGATGTTCTTCTTCCTGCTGGAGAAGGCCGAGCTCTATCGGCACACCCACCACCATGAGGGGGACGGGCATCACCACCATCACCATTTCGACCGGGAACAAGCGGGCCGGGGCGGGTTGTCGGTGCTGGTCGGGGACTCGATCCACAACTTCTGCGACGGCATCATCATCGCCGCCGCCTTCCTGGCCGATCACCACCTGGGCTGGGTCACCGCGATGGCGATCATCGCCCACGAGATTCCGCAGGAGGTCGGCGACTACATCGTGCTGCTCAATGCCGGCTTCTCGCGCGGCAAGGCGCTGTTCTTCAATGCCGTGTCAGGCATGGCGGCGGTGCTGGGCGGTCTGGTGGGTTATTTCATCGTCGGGCCCTGGCAGCAGCTCTTTCCCTACCTGCTGGTGGCGGCGTCGAGCAGTTTCGTCTACGTCGCGGTCGCCGATCTCATTCCCCAGCTGCAGCGCCGGCTGCCCTGGAAGGACACCGCGCTGCAACTGCTGTGGCTGGGCGTGGGCATCGCCTTCGTGCTGATGGTGGTGGGCGGGAAGCACTCGCACTGACCCGCGCCGGACCAGGGCCGGGCCGCCCTCGAGGCGGCCTGCCGCCGCTCACTGCGGCGCGCCTTCTCCATGCACCACCAGCACCGGGAAGGCGCAGTGGGTCAGCACCTTCTGCGTCTCGCTGCCCAGCAGCAGCGCCTGCAGGCCGCGCCGCCCATGCGTGGCCATCACCAGCAGATCGGCGTTGACGCGCCTGGCGTGCTCGATGATGGCCTCCCAGGGGTGCAGGGCCTCGACGCTGTGGGCCTCGATCTCCAGACCCTGCGCCCGGGCCGCGGTCAGCACCTGGCTGAGCCGCTCCTGCGCGATGCGCTCCTGGGCGTCGAAGAACTCCTGCGGCGGCGTCGGCTGCATCTCCGACACGGCGCTGTAGGGGAAGGGCTCCTTGACGCTGATGGCGAACAGCTTGGCGTTGTGGAACTTCGCCAGCTGGATGGCCGTCTGGATGGCCTTGGCGGAGATGTCGGAGCCGTCGGTGGGAATCAGGATGCGCTGGAACATGGCGAGCCTCCTTCGAGCGGACGATGGGCTGGGTGGACCGGACCTCGCCGCGGCGGGGTCAGGACTTGCCTTCGCAGTCTGACCTTCCCATGGTGCTCGCGCCACGCGCGTTGTCAATACCGGCCGCTCTTCAGCCCTTGGCCATCGGCAGGCGCGGATTGGCGCTCCATTCGCTCCAGGAACCGGGATAGAGCCGGCTGCCCGTCAAGCCGGCGTGATGCATCGCCAGCAGGTTGTGGCAGGCCGTCACGCCCGAGCCGCATTGGTGCACCGTGGCGCTGGCCTCGCGGCCGCCGAGCAGGGCCTCGAACTCCTCGCGGAGCTGCGCCGGCGCCTTGAAGCGGCCTTCCGGCGTCAGATTGGTCTTGAAGAAGCGGTTCGTCGCACCCGGGATGTGGCCGGCCTGCGCGTCCAGCGGTTCGACTTCCCCGCGGAAGCGCTCGCCGGCGCGGGCGTCGATCAGCCGCACCTGGCCCAGCCGGGCGAGCAGGTCCTGGGCGCTGAGCGGGTGTTCCAGCGGCTCTCCGGGCGAGAAAACGCCAGCGGCAGGCGCGGCCGGGTCGCTGGCGACCTCCGCGCCCGCCTGATGCCAGGCGGCGAAACCGCCATCGAGCACCGCCACGTTCGCATGGCCGAGCCAGCGCAGCATCCACCACACGCGGGCGGCGTACATGCCGTCCGCCGCGTCGTAGGCGACCACCTGGCGGCCCGGCGTCATGCCCAGGGCGGCCAGCCGCGCGGCGAAGGCGTCGCGCTCGGGCAGCGGGTGGCGGCCGCGGAAGGTGCCGAAGGCGTCCTGCTTCGGGCCGCTCAGATCGCGGTCCAGGTGCAGGTAGAACGCGCCGGGGATGTGGCCGGCGGCGTAGGCGCGTTCGCCGGCGGCGGTGTCACCGAGGTCGAAGCGCGCATCGATGATCAGCGGCGGCGCGCCCGAGGCCATCAGCGCGCGCAGCGCCTCGACCGAGATCAGGCCGTCATGGGCCGCGGAGGGGGAGGTCGTGCCGTTCTTCATCCGTTCATGATTCCTGGACTGAATGCTGGGCGTCCTTCGGCGTGTTCCGCGCGCGGAGCATCGTGGCGCCGAGGCCGGCGGCGACGATGAGCAGGATGCCGATCCACGACTTCCAACCCGGGCGATCGCCGAAAAGGAGCACACCATACAACGCCGAGAACACGATGCCCAGGTATTGGAGCGACGCGTTCACCAGCGGCTTGCCGGTGCCGTAGGCCCGCGTCATCAGCAATTGCGCCGCGGTGGCGAGCACGCCCACGGCCAGCAGCAGCGCCGCGCCGGTCCAGGTGTGGGCATGCCAGCCGCCCTGTGACGCGAGCGTCGTCAGCGCCCCCGCGACGACGCCCCCCATCGAGAAGTAGAAGACGATGCGGTACTCCGGTTCCCCCGCGCGTCCCAGCGAAGTCACCTGCAGGTAGGCCATCGCCGACAGCATCCCCGACGCCAGACCGGCCAGGCCATGCCAGACCTGCTGCTCCTGCATCGCCGGCTGCAGCACCAGCCCCACGCCGAGGAAGCCCAGCAGCACCGTGACCACCAGCCGCGGATCGACCCTGGCCGCGCCCATCAGCACCGCGCCGCCGATCAGGAACAGCGCCATCCAGACCGAGGACATGTAGTTCAGCGTCATGGCCGTGGCCAGCGGCAGCTTGCTGATGGCGAAGAACCACAGCGACAGCGCGATCACGCCGGACAGGCTGCGCCAGAAGTGCATCGCCGGCACGCTGGTCTTCAGCGACAAGCCCTTGCTGCGCGTCATCGCGAACAGGAAGAGCGTGCCGACCAGGCCGCGATACATGACGATCTCGCCGGCGCCGTAGTAGGCCGAGGCCAACTTGACGCAGACGCCCATGGTGGCGAACAGCAGTGTCGCCAACACCATCAGAAGGGGTGCAGACATGCGGCGGATTCTCGCGCCGAAGTTCCGCCCCTCCTGTTGCGGGGAGCCGCAAAAGCGAACGCCCCGCAGGGGCGGGGCGTTGTGCGCACCGGGCCGCGGCCCGAGCGGGGTCAGCGCGCCGTTGCCGGGGCGCTCAGCGCTTCATCAGCGCGCGGTACCACTCGTGGAAGTGCTTCATGCCGTCTTCCATCGGCGTCTGGTATGGGCCGACCTCGTTGTCGCCACGCTCCATCAGCGCCTTGCGGCCGGCGTCCATGCGCAGCGCGATCTCGTCGTCCTCGATGCAGGTCTCCATGTAGGCGGCCTGCTGAGCGTCGACGAAGTCGCGCTCGAAGGCGACGATCTCCTCCGGGTAGTAGAACTCGACGATGTTGGTCGTCTTCTGCGGGCCCTTGGGGAACAGCGTCGACACCACCAGCACGTTGGGATACCACTCCACCATGATGTTGGGGTAGTACGTGAGCCAGATCGCGCCCTGCTCGGGCGCCTGGCCGCCGGCGAAGCCCAGCACCTGCTGGTGCCACTTCTCGTAGACCTGGGAGCCCGGCTTGGCCAGCGCCTTGTTCACGCCGACCGTCTGCACCGAGTAGTCACGGCCAAATTCCCACGCCAGGTCGTCGCAGGTCACGAACTGGCCGAGGCCCGGGTGGAACGGGCCGACGTGGTAATCCTCCAGATAGACCTCGATGAAGGTCTTCCAGTTGTAGTCGCATTCGTGGACGTGGACCTTGTCGAGCTGGTAGCCGCTGAAGTCCAGCGCGCCGCGCGGGCCCAGCCGGGCCAGGTCCGCGGCGATGTCGCGGCCGTTGTCCTCGAACAGCAGGCCGTTCCACTCGCGGATCTTGTAGCGGTTCAAGTGCAGACAGGGGTCCTGCTTGAAGTGCGGCGCGCCGACCAGTTCGCCCTTGAGGTCGTAAGTCCAGCGGTGCAGCGGACAGACGATGTGGCTCCGCGTGTTGCCGCGGCCGCGCAGCATCACCGCCTGGCGGTGGCGGCAGACGTTGGAGATCAGTTCCAGGCCTTGCGCGCTGCGCACGATCGCGCGCCCTTCGCCTTCCTGCGGCAGGGCGTAGTAGTCGCCGACCTCCGGCACGGCGAGCGCGTGGCCGAGGTAGCGGGGGCCGTGCTGGAAGATCAGTTCCTGTTCGCGGCGGAACAGGTCCTCGTCGAAGTAGGAGGTGACAGGCAGCTGAAGGTGGCTGGGGGCCGTGCTGCGTTCAAGAGGGCTGAGAGGGATGCTCAGGTCGGACATGATCCAAGAGGGTCTCCAAGAAACCAATGTCAACCGTCGCCGCCCGCCCCCCAGATTGGACGGATCGGCATGTTGGACTGGGCAGGGGAACCGGCCATTGTACCCGGACCTCCTTCCACTGGGGCGGGCCACCTTGTCAACCCCGTTGTCGTTTGCGCCGGATACACCCGCTGACGCCTGTGGCGCTCGATTCACATCCCCTGATGGTCGGAACTCGGACCGGGGAGTGCCGGTGCTTACAATCCCCCTTTTCGCGTTTTGAAATGAGCAAGCCTTCCGTCAGCGCCAAGACGGCGCAGCCCGCGTTCCAGGAGCAGGAGCCCGCCAGTTACGAACTGGCGGTCGAGGAGTTGGAGCGTCTGGTGCAGGCCATGGAGGCCGGGCAACTGCCGTTGGATCAGTTGCTGGCCAGCTACCAGCGGGGGGCGTTCTTGCTCAAATATTGCCGCGCGCGGCTTCAGGCCGTCGAACAACAAGTACAGGTCATCGAAGGTGGCAGCGCGCAGGCTTGGGGAGAAGAGTAAGTGGATGCGGGTGTTTTCGAACGTTGGGTGAAGCAATCGCTGCTGGAAGTCGAGCAGGCGCTCGAAGCCTGGGTGCCCGAGGGCGCGCCCGCCGGTCTGGGCGAGGCGATGCGCTACGCGGTGCTGGGCGCCGGCAAGCGGCTGCGCCCGCTGCTGGTGCTGGCCGCGGCCGAAGCCGCCAGCGGGCAGCGCGAGGCCGCCATGCGCGCGGCCTGCGCGGTGGAGCTGATCCATGCCTACTCGCTGGCGCATGACGACATGCCCTGCATGGACAACGACGTGCTGCGCCGCGGCAAGCCGACGCTGCACGTGCAGTACGGCGAAGCGCAGGCGATGCTGGCCGGCGACGCGATGCAGGCGCTGGCCTTCGACGTGCTGACGCCGGACGAGGGCGTCGCCCCCGCGCTGCAGGCCCGGCTGTGCCGCCTGCTGGCGCGCGCCAGCGGCTACGACGGCATGGCTGGCGGCCAGGCGATCGACCTGGCCAGCATCGGCAAGCCGCTCGATGAAGCCGCGCTGCGCGACATGCACCGCCGCAAGACCGGCGTGCTGCTGCAGGCCAGCGTGCTCATGGGCGCCGCCTGCGGCGAACTGACGCCGGCCGCCTGGGACGCGCTGAGCCGCTATGGCGCCGCGATCGGCCTGGCCTTCCAGGTGGTCGACGACATCCTGGACGTCACGCAGGACAGCGACGTGCTCGGCAAGACCGCCGGCAAGGACCAGGACAACAACAAGCCGACCTACGTCAGCGTGCTGGGCCTGGAGCCCGCCCGCGCGTACGCGCTGCGGCTGCGCGATGAGGCGCACCAAGCCCTGGCCGCCAGCGGCCTGGCCGACACCGCCTGGCTCAGCCTGCTGGCTGACAAGGTGGTGGAGCGCGACAACTGAACTGGCGAGAGAGAGGCCTGGCCATGAGCGAGAACACCACCACCGCGACGGCTTCGCAGACGCTGCTCGGCGCGATCGAGGGCCCCGCGGACCTGCGGCGGCTGTCGCGCAGCCAGTTGCCGCAACTGGCCGACGAGGTCCGCGCGCACATCCTCAACAGCGTCTCCAAGACTGGCGGTCACCTGTCGTCCAATCTGGGCACCGTCGAGATGACGATCGCGCTGCACTACGTCTACGACACGCCGCGCGACCGCCTGGTGTGGGACGTCGGCCACCAGACCTATCCGCACAAGATCCTGACCGGCCGCCGCGACGCAATGGCGACACTGCGCCAGCAGGGCGGCATCTCGGGCTTCCCGCGCCGCGACGAGAGCGAGTACGACACCTTCGGCACCGCCCACTCGAGCACCTCGATCTCCGCCGCGCACGGCATGGCGATGGCGGCCAAGCTCAAGGGCGAATCGCGCCGCGTGGTCGCGATCATCGGCGACGGCGCGATGACCGCCGGCATGGCCTTCGAGGCGCTGAACAACGCGGGCGTCGCGCATGGCGGCCTGCTCGGCGACGTGCTGGTGATCCTGAACGACAACGACATGTCGATCAGCCCCCCGGTCGGCGCGCTGAACAAGTACTTCACGCGGCTGATGAGCGGCAAGTTCTACGCCGCCGCGCGAGAAGGCGCGAAGTCGGTGCTCAAGCACACCCCGCTGTACGAGTTCGCCCGCCGCTTCGAGGAGCACACCAAGGGCATGTTCGTGCCCGGGACCATCTTCGAGGAGTTCGGCTTCAACTACGTCGGCCCAATCGACGGCCACGACCTCGACGCGCTGATCCCGACGCTGGAAAACCTGCGCGACAAGAAGGGCCCGCAGTTCCTGCACCTGGTCACGCGCAAGGGCCAGGGCTACAAGCTGGCCGAGGCCGACCCCGTCAAGTACCACGGCCCGACGCCGTTCAACCCGGCCGAAGGCATCAAGCCGTCGACCGCGCCCTCGAAGAAGACCTTCACGCAGGTCTTCGGCGATTGGCTGTGCGACATGGCCGAGGCCGATCCGACGCTGGTCGCGATCACGCCGGCGATGCGCGAGGGCTCGGGCATGGTCGAGTTCCACAAACGCTTCCCGACGCGCTACTACGACGTCGGCATCGCCGAGCAGCACGCGGTGACCTTCGCCGGTGGCTTGGCCTGCGAGGGTCTGCGGCCGGTGGTGGCGATCTACTCGACCTTCCTGCAACGCGGCTACGACCAGTTGGTCCACGACGTGGCGCTGCAGAACCTCCCGGTGCTGTTCGCGCTGGACCGCGCGGGCCTGGTCGGCGCCGACGGCGCGACCCATGCCGGCAACTACGACATCGCGTTCACCCGCTGCATTCCGAACATGAGCGTGATCACGCCGTCGGATGAAAACGAATGCCGCCGCGCGCTGTACACCGGCCACCTGCACGACGGCCCGGTGACGGTCCGTTATCCGCGGGGTGCCGGCATCGGCGCGGAGATCCAGAAGGACATGGTCGCGCTCCCGTGGGGCAAGGGCGAGATGCGCCGCAGCGCGTCGGCAGCGCAGGCCAATGGCCGCGGTGCCCCGCGCGTCGCGGTGCTGGCCTTCGGCACGCTGCTGCATCCGGCGCTGAAGGCGGCCGAGGCGCTCGACGCGAGCGTGGCCAACATGCGCTTCGTCAAGCCGCTGGACGTGGAGCTGGTGAAGGAACTGGCCCGCACGCACGACGCGCTGGTGACCGTCGAGGATGGCTGTGTCATGGGCGGCGCCGGCAGCGCGGTGATGGAAGCGCTGCAGGCCAACGGCCTGTCGCTGCCGGTGCTGCAGCTGGGCCTGCCCGACGAGTACGTCGAGCACGGCGAGCCCGGCAAGCTGATGGCCCAGTGCGGGCTGGACGCGGCCGGCATCGAGCGCTCGATCCGCGAGCGCTTCCTCGCCGCCACGGCCGCGCCGGCGCTGCGCTCGGTCGCGAATCAGTAATCCGCTCAGTCATCCGCTGCTGCTGGCGCGAGCGCGCGCTTCACGGCTTGGATGAAGTCGTCGGCCAGTGCGTGCGCGGGCCGGTGCACAGGCCGCAGGGCCTGGATGCGGAAGGGCACCGACACCGAGAAGCGCCGCAGCGCCAGACCGGGACCCGCGCAGGCGCGCGCGGTCAGGGGATTCACCAGCGCGATGCCCAGTCCCTGCTGCACCAGCGCGCAGACGGCGATGGCGCTGTGCGTCTCAAGCTGCAGCCGGCGCTGCACGCCGGCCGCCGAAAAGATCGCGTCGAACTGCCGGCGGTAAGGATCCTCGGCCGACAGGCTCACGAAGCGCTCCCCCTCGAAATCCGAGGGCGTCAGCACCGATTTCTCGAGCAGTCGATGGCCGGCCGGCAGCACGCAGACCTCGTCGAGCTCGACCAGCGTCTCGCTGCGCGTGCCCGGCACGCTGGCGGTGACCTCGCTGAGGCCGAGGTCGAAGCGCTGGGCGGCCATCCACTCTTCCAGCAGCGGTGACTCCTGTGGCGTCAGCGTGAGCCGCGCCTGCGGATGCTGGCGCAGCCAATCAGCGCTGGCCTGCGGGAGCAGCGCGTGCGCCAAGGCCGGCAGCGTGAGCACGCGCAGCCCTTCGTCCTCGGCGCGGCCCAGCGCCTGCGCGCGCGCGACCACCTGATCCAGTCCCTGATAGGCGCGCTGCACCTCGTCGAACAGCGACAGCGCCCGGGCCGTCGGCCGCAGGCGTCCGGCGGCGCGCTCGAACAGGGCGTAGCCCAGCAGCGATTCCATCCGCGCCAGTTCCCGGCTGACCGTCGGCTGCGAGGTGAACAGCAGTTGCGCGGCGCCGGTGACGCTGCCGGCGGTCATGACGGCGCGGAACACCTCGATGTGGCGATGCGTGATGGGCAGCGACATCGCGTGAGCATAGCAGTGCATATCAAAAGTGAATCCGACTTGGAAGACAAAGCATTTGATTGAATGACCGGCAGCGGAGATGCTTGCAGCAGTTCGATTCGAAGGATTCCCGACATGCCGCAGCCCATGACTCCCGCCCGTGAACAGCAGCTCCAATCGCTCGCGAGGCGGTACGGCACTCCGCTCTGGGTGTACGACGCCCCCATCATTCGGGAGCGCATCGCCGCCCTGAGGGGCTTCGACACGGTGCGATTCGCCCAGAAGGCCTGCTCCAACACCCACATCCTGCGCTTGATGCGGGAGCAGGGCGTCAAGGTGGATTCGGTGTCCCGCGGCGAGGTGCTGCGCGCGCTGGCGGCCGGCTTCACGGTCGGCACCGGCGCTGACGCGGTGCATTCCGACATCGTCTTCACCGCCGACCTGCTGGACCGTGAAACGCTGAAGACGGTGGTTGAGCACCGTGTCCCGGTCAACGCCGGTTCGATCGACATGCTGGAGCAGCTCGGCGAAGTCTCGCCCGGTCATCCCGTCTGGCTGCGCCTGAATCCCGGCTTCGGCCACGGGCACAGCAACAAGACCAACACCGGCGGCGAGCACAGCAAGCACGGCATCTGGCATGAGCAGCTCGGCCACGCGCTGGCGGTCATCGCGCGCCGCGGGCTGACCCTGATCGGCCTGCACATGCACATCGGCTCGGGCGTCGACTACGGCCACCTGGGCCGCGTCAGCGGCGCGATGGTCGAACTGGTGCGCACGGTCAAGGCGCAAGGGATGGATCTTCAGGCGATCTCCGCCGGCGGCGGCCTGTCCATCCCCTATCAGGCGGGTGGCGAGCCCATCGACACCGCGCACTACTTCAGCCTCTGGGACGCCGCCCGCAAGGAAGCGGAAGACATCGTCGGCCATCGCCTCGCACTCGAGCTCGAGCCGGGGCGCTATCTCGTGGCCGAGTCGGGCGTGCTGCTCGCGGAAGTCCGGGCGGTGAAGTCGCAAGGCCGACAGCATTTCCTGCTGGTCGACGCCGGCTTCAACGAACTGATGCGGCCCGCGATGTACGGCAGCTTCCATGCCATGAGCCTGATTCCCGCGGACGGCCAGCGCCGGCCCGTGCGCGACACCGTCGTCGCCGGTCCGCTGTGCGAATCGGGGGACGTCTTCACGCAGGCGGAAGGGGGCGTCGTGCTGGCGCGCGAATTGCCGCAAGCGCAGGTCGGCGACCTGCTGGTCCTCCACGACACCGGCGCGTACGGCGCGTCGATGTCGAGCAACTACAACAGCCGGCCGCTGATCGCCGAGGTGCTCGTGGACGGCACCTCGGACCGGCTGATCCGCCGCCGCCAGACCGTCGAGGAGTTGCTGGCCCTTGAGGCCGTGTGATCCCTTGCCGCCAGGGCGGTCGCGGAGGGAGCGGAAATGCGACGTGAGGCGGTCGTGATCGCCTCATGATGTTTGCTATCGCACAAACGAGTTCTGATAGCTTCGATCAATAGGGATTCGCAATAGGCTGCATTGGGGAATTCAACCCCGGCGATAGCTTCGGCCCCCTATCATTCCGTCCATCCCATCCACCCTCACTGCGAGAGACCAAGCAATGTCCCTGATCAATACCCAAGTCCAGCCCTTCAAGGCCCAGGCTTTCCACAACGGCAAGTTCATCGAGGTCACGGAAGAGTCGCTCAAGGGCAAGTGGTCCGTGCTGATCTTCATGCCGGCTGCCTTCACCTTCAACTGCCCGACGGAAGTCGAGGACGCGGCCGACAACTACGCCGAGTTCCAGAAGCTGGGCGCCGAGGTCTACATCGTCACGACCGACACGCACTTCTCGCACAAGGTGTGGCACGAGACCTCGCCGGCCGTGGGCAAGGCCAAGTTCCCGCTGGTGGGCGACCCGACCCACGCGCTGACCAACGCCTTCGGCGTGCACATCCCGGAAGAAGGCCTGGCGCTGCGCGGCACCTTCGTGATCAACACGGAAGGCGTGATCAAGACGCTGGAAGTGCATGACAACGCCATCGCCCGCGATGTCAAGGAAACGCTGCGCAAGCTGAAGGCGGCCCAGTACGTCGCCAAGAACCCGGGCCAGGTCTGCCCGGCCAAGTGGAACGAAGGCGCGGCGACCATCGCCCCGTCGCTGGACCTGGTCGGCAAGATCTAAGGATCTCGCCCTCTCGGGGGAACAGGCCGGTGACGGCCTCCCCCGAACCGGTGATCCGGATGAGGACCCTCCTCACCCCCTCACGGCAAATGCGCGGCTCGCGGACCTGGACGGTCCGCGGGTGGGCGCGCGGCCGCCCCTGCATGGAACGAATGGGGAGGCCGGTTCTCGAAGTCGCTTAAGAACTCTGAAAGGAAGCAACGATGTTGGACGACAACCTGAAGGCGCAGCTCAAGGCCTACCTGGAGCGGGTCACGCTGCCGTTCGAAATCGAGGCTTCGTTGAGCGACTCCGAGAGCTCCGCCGAGTTGCAGCGTCTGCTGCAGGACATCGCCGCGATGTCCGACAAGATCAGCCTGAAGCTGGACGGCAACGACGCGCGCAAGCCCTCGTTCAGCCTCAAGCGGACCGGGACCGGGCAGAGTCTGCGCTTCGCCGCGATCCCGCTGGGCCATGAGTTCACCTCGCTGGTGCTGGCGCTGCTGTGGACCGGCGGCCACCCCCCGAAGGTGGAGCAGGCCACCATCGATCAGATCAAGGGCCTGGACGGCGACTACGCCTTCGAGGTGTACATGTCCCTGACCTGCCACAACTGCCCGGACGTGGTGCAGGCGCTGTCGCTGATGTCGGTGCTGAATCCGCGCATCAAGACGGTGGTGATCGACGGCGCGCTGTTCCAGGACGAGGTCAATGCCCGCGAGATCATGGCGGTCCCGACGGTCTACCTGAACGGCCAGGAATTCGGCTCGGGCCGCATGACGGTCGAGGAGATCGCCGCCAAGCTCGACACCAACGCGGCGGCCAAGGACGCGGCCAAGCTCTCGGCCAAGGATCCGTACGACGTGCTGATCGTTGGCGGCGGCCCGGCGGGCGCGGCGGCGGCGGTGTATGCGGCGCGCAAGGGCATCCGCACCGGCGTCGCGGCCGAGCGCTTCGGCGGTCAGGTCAACGACACGCTGGCGATCGAGAACTACATCTCGGTGCTGTCCACGGACGGACCGAAGTTCTCGATGGCGCTGGAGTCGCACGTCAAGGATTACGGCGTCGACGTGATGAACCTGCAGCGCGCCGACAAGCTGATCCCCGCCACCGAGCCGGGCGGCCTGATCGAGCTGCGGCTGGCCAACGGGGGTTCGCTCAAGAGCAGGACGGTGATCGTGTCGACGGGCGCGCGCTGGCGCAATGTCAATGTGCCGGGCGAGCAGGAATACAAGAACAAGGGCGTGGCCTACTGCCCGCACTGCGATGGGCCGCTGTTCAAGGGCAAGCGCGTGGCGGTGATCGGCGGCGGGAATTCGGGTGTCGAGGCGGCGATCGATCTGGCCGGCATCGTGGCGCATGTGACGCTGCTGGAGTTCGGCGACACGCTGCGCGCGGACGCGGTGCTGGTGAAGAAGCTGGAGAGCCTGCCCAATGTCGTGATCCTGAAGCAGGCGCAGACGACCGAGTTCACCGGCGCGGGCGGCAAGCTGGACGGGCTGAACTACACGGACCGCGCGACGGGCGAGAGCAAGCGCGTCGAGGTGGAAGGCGTGTTCGTGCAGATCGGCCTGGTGCCCAACACGGAGTGGCTGCGCGGCACGGTCGAGCTGTCCAAGCACGGCGAGATCATCGTCGACGCGAAGGGGCAGACCTCGGTGCCGGGCGTGTTCGCCGCGGGCGATGCGACGACGGTGCCGTACAAGCAGATCATCATCGCCGCCGGCGACGGCGCGAAGGCGGCGCTCAGCGCGTTCGACCACCTGATCCGGAACTGATCACCCTGCGTCGCAGAGAACTCCTTCTCCCCCTGTCGGGGGCGAGGGAGTTGGTGAGGGGCGTGCGTGTCGTCAGCGCCGATTCCGCCAGAGGCTTTCCGCGCTGTAGACCGCCAGCGCCGACCAGATCAGCGCGAAGCCGACGAGTCGCGCGCCGGCGAGCGGCTCGTGATAGAGCCACACCCCCAGCAGGAACTGGATGGTCGGCGACAGGTATTGCACCAGTCCGAGTGTCGTCAGCGTGATGCGCCGCGCGCCCGCCGCGAAGAGCAGCAGCGGCACCGCCGTCAGCGGGCCGGCCAGCAGCAGCCACCCGATCCTTGCCGCGTCCCCCGCCGCAAACGCACTCGTGCCCTGGCTGGTCCACCACAGCAGCGCCGCCGCCGCGAAGGGCGACAGGATCAGCGTCTCCAGCGACAGCCCCTCCAGCGCCCCCAGATGCGCCGTCTTGCGCATCAGCCCGTAGACCCCGAAGCTCACCGCCAGCATCAGCGCGATCCACGGCAGCCGCCCGGCGGTGACGGTCAGCCACAGCACGCCCGCCGCGGCCAGTCCGATCGCGAGCCACTGCACCGGCCGCAGTCGCTCGCGCAGGAACACGAAGCCCAGCATCACGTTGACCAGCGGATTGATGAAGTAGCCCAGGCTGGCCTCGACGACGTGCCCGTGCTGCACCGCCCACACATAGACCAGCCAGTTGGTCGACAGCAGCAGCGCTGACGCCGCGCAGGTGCCCAGCAGCCTGGGCGAGCGCAGCACCGGCCCCAGCCAGGCCCAGCGCCGCAGTGCCGTCAGCAGCAGCGCGACGAACACCATCGACCACAGCGTCCGATGCGCGATGACCTCGATCGCGTCGACGTCGCTCAAGCGTTTGAAGTAGAGCGGGAACAGCCCCCACGCGATGTAGGCGAGCGCCGCGTAGAGCATGCCGGCGCGCGCGTGGTCATGGTCGGCTGCAGCGGCTGCGGGGGGCGATGCCGGCGATGCGGCGGCGTCTCGGGTGTCGTTCGTCATGGGGTGTCGGGGCGAAGGGCCCGCGATTCTGCCCAAGCCGTCCCCCGAACGAGGGCCCGCCTGCGGACGCCCCTCTTTTCAGCGGGCCATCACCGGCGCAGGATGCGGGCCATGGCCTACGTCGAATTCACCTCGCAGCTGCAGCGCTTCGTCGACACCCCCAAGCTCGACTGCGATGCCCGCACCCTCGGCGAGGCCCTGACCCTCGCCTTCGACCACAACCCCCGCCTGCGCGGCTACATCCTGGACGACCAGGGCCATCTGCGCACCCATGTGGCCGTCTTCATCGACGGCCACCGCGCGCGCGACCGCAGCGAGCTCAGCGATCCGCTCTCCGCGCAGTCCAAGGTGTACGTGCTGCAGGCGCTCTCGGGCGGCTGACCGCCGCATCCCGCCGGCCTTGTCGAATCGGCCCTTGCCCGATCGTCGTGTCAGGTCACGCCAGCCCCTCGTCCTCAAGGAGACTTCGATGATCACCACCGCCTGGGCCGCCACTCGCAAGGGCTTGTTCGAACTCCGTCACGATCCCGCGCAAGGGGGATGGTCGATCGGACGCCACAGCTTCGTGGGGGACCCCGTCAGCATGGTGCTGCCGCCGCCGGCGGGCGGCGGACGGATGTTCGCCGCGCTGAACCTGGGCCATTTCGGTGTGAAGCTGCAGGCCTCCGACGACGGCGGCGCCAGTTGGCGCGAGCTCGCGCCGCCGGCCTTTCCGCCGCAGCCCGAAGGCGCCGAAGGTCCGGCCTGGAAGCTGCTGCAGATCTGGTCGCTGGAGCGCGGCGGCGACGGCCGGCTCTGGGCCGGCACCATTCCCGGCGGCCTGTTCGTCAGCGCCGACCACGGCGAGACCTGGCAGCTCGTCGACGCGCTGTGGAGCAAGCCCGAGCGGCTGGGCTGGTTCGGCGGCGGCTACGACGCGCCGGGCATCCACTCGATCAACATCGATCCGCGCGACCCGAAGCGCCTGCTGCTGGGCATCTCCTGTGGGGGCGCGTGGCGCAGCGACGACGGCGGCGCGAGCTGGCGCATCAGCGCCAAGGGCATGCGGGCCGACTTCATGCCGCCCGACCAGCAGGGCGAGGAGAACACCCAGGACCCGCACCGCATCGTGGCCAGCGCGGCGGATCCGGACGTGCTCTGGTGCCAGCACCACAACGGCGTCTGGCGCTCGGCCGATGGCGGCGCCCAGTGGACGGAGATCAAGCCGCCGCTGTCGGGCTTCGGCTTCGCCGTTGCGGCGCATGCGGGCGATCCGGACACCGCGTGGTTCGTGCCGGGCATCAAGGACGAGAAGCGGCTGCCGGTGGATGGGGCGCTCGCGGTCAACCGCACGCGCGACGGCGGCAAGACCTTCGAGACCTTGCGCAGCGGCCTGCCCCAGGCGCATTGCTATGACCTGGTCTACCGCCATGGCCTGGCCGTGCATGACGATGGCCGCCGCCTGCTGATGGGCAGCACGACGGGCAACCTCTGGGCGACCGAGGACGCCGGCGATCGCTGGCAACTCATCGCCGGCCACCTGCCGCCGATCTACGCGCTGCGCTTCAGCTGAAGGGCGCCCATTCCGGGCCGGGCGGGGCCTCGAGTTCAAGCATGGCGCCGCTGACCGGATGGGTCAGCGTCAGGCGCTGCGCATGCAGCCACAGCCGATGCAGGCCCAGATGCTGCGCGAGCGCGCGATTCAGCGGCCCCTTGCCGTGATTGGCGTCGCCGACGATCGGATGCGCGATGTGCTTCAGATGGCGCCGGATCTGATGGCGCCGGCCCTGGACCGGCTCGCACGCGAGCAGCGCCACGCGCGTGGTGGGAAAGCGTGGATCGGTGGACACCGGCAGCTCGTGGCGGCGCAGGCAGGTCCAGTGCGTCTGCGCCTCCAGGTGCGGCTGACCGGCGGAGGGCAGCTCCGGATCGCGCGCGAGCGGGTGATCGATGACGCCGCCGTCGTCCGCCGGCCATCCGCGCACCAGCGCGAGGTAGCGCTTGCGGGTGAGCCGCTCCGCGAGCGCGACGCCAAGCCGGCTCGCGACCTCCGCGCTCAGCGCGAAGACCAGCACGCCCGAGGTGCCGCGATCGAGCCGGTGCACCGGCCATACCGGCCGGCCGAGTTGATCGCGCAGGCGCTGCAGGGCGGCATCGTCCTCGTGCGCGTCGATCGCGCTGCGGTGCACGAGCAAACCGGCGGGCTTGTCGATCACCGCAAGGTCGTCGTCAAGATGGAGGAGGGGGAGGAGGGATGTCATCGCTGAAGGGGACGGCCTGCGCACGGCAGGACCGGTATTTGCCAGCTTTTCGCCTGCCTTTTGCCCGCTTCTCCCCGTTTGGGGGGAGCGGGCGGCAACAGCTCCGATCGCCAAAATCCTGTCACGCCCGCTTCTCATCATCGCAGCAGGCATTTCCTGGCCGCCATCAACGGCGGCCTTCCTCATCCGGTCCGCAGCCAGCAGGAGTTCGCCATGCCTCAGGAGTTTCACGTCGGTCACCGTTCCCTGCTGGATCGGCTGCTGATGGCATTGGGCGGCGCCGTGCGGCGCACGCCGGCCGTGCGGGTGCTCAGTCGATCCGCCCGTCCACGTACAGCCACACGCCGCCCTCGCGCACGAATCGGCTGATCTCGTGCATGCGCTGCGCGCGTCCGGCGACCTTGCTGCGCGCGACGAATTCCACCGTCTCGTGATCGGCGTCCTGGCGTTCATGCCGGCGCACTTCCAGACCGAGCCAGCGCAACTCGGCCTCGCCGCGTTCGAGCGTCTGCGGACGGGTGTCCGGATGCCAGGTGGCCAGCAGGTAGGGGATCAGGTCCAGCGTGTAGGCTGTGTACCGCGAGCGCATCAGCGCCTGCGCGTCGGCCGCCGCGAGCGCGCCGTGCTCGGCGAAGGCGCGGTGCAGCGCGCCGCAGCAGGCGCTGTACGGCTGGCCGCTGCCGCAGGGACATGGGGCGGACGAGGACGGGGACAGGGACCCGGCAGGCGCCGCGCTGCTGGCCGCGGTCTTGGTTTTTTCAGGCTTCATGGGGTCGGCATGATGCCAGCGTCTTTCCAGCCTCTCTAGAATGGCTGGATGAATTCCCAGGATTTCGGCGACGGCCGCCCGACCCCGCCGCAAGATGACCTGTTCACGCCCCACGCGCCGCGTGGTCTGCTGGACAACCTCAATCCCGAGCAGTACGCCGCGGTGACGCTGGGCCAGGAGCCCGCGCTGATCCTGGCGGGTGCCGGTTCCGGCAAGACGCGGGTGCTGACCACGCGCATCGCCTGGCTGATGAGCCAGGGGCTGGTGACGCCGGCCGGCGTGATGGCCGTGACCTTCACCAACAAGGCCGCCAAGGAGATGGTCACCCGGCTCTCCGCGATGCTGCCGGTGAACGTGCGCGGCATGTGGATCGGCACCTTTCATGGCCTGTGCAATCGCTTCCTGCGCGCGCACTGGAAGCTGGCCGGCCTGCCGCAAGGCTTCCAGATCCTGGACGCGGGCGACACGGTGTCGGCGGTCAAGCGCGTGATCAAGGCGATGAACCTGGACGAGGAGCGCTTCGTTCCCAAGCAGGTGTCGTGGTTCATCGCCGGCGCGAAGGAGGACGGGCTGCGTCCCAAGGACATCGACCTGCGCGACGAGCAGACCCGCAAGCTGGTCGAGATCTACCAGGCCTACGAGGACCAGTGCACGCGCGAGGGCGTCGTGGACTTCGCCGAGCTGATGCTGCGCTCCTACGAGCTGATGCGCGACAACGCGCAGGTGCGCGAGCACTACCAGCGCCGCTTCCAGTACGTGCTGGTCGACGAGTTCCAGGACACCAACAAGCTGCAGTACGCCTGGCTGAAGATGTTCGCGCCGCCGGGACGCGGGCAGGGCGTGTTCGCGGTGGGCGACGACGACCAGAGCATCTACGCCTTCCGCGGCGCGCGGGTGGGCAACATGGCCGACTTCGAGCGCGAGTACCGCGTGCGCCAGGTCGTCAAGCTGGAACAGAACTACCGCAGCTTCGGCAACATCCTGGATGCCGCGAACGCGCTGATCAGCAACAACAGCCGGCGCCTGGGCAAGAACCTGCGCACCGAGGCCGGCCCGGGCGAGCCGCTGCGCGTCTACGAGGCGAGCAGCGATTTCGCCGAGGCCCAGTGGCTGCTCGAGGAGGCGCAGGCGCTGCACCGCCAGGGCCTGCCGCGCAGCGAGATCGCGGTGCTCTACCGCAGCAACGCGCAGTCGCGGGTGATCGAGTCGGCGCTGTTCAACGCCGGCATCCCCTACCGCGTCTACGGCGGCCTGCGCTTCTTCGAGCGCGCCGAGGTGAAGCACGCGCTGGCTTACCTGCGCCTGATCGAGAACCCCAACGACGACACCAGCTTCCTGCGCGTGGTGAACTTCCCGGCGCGCGGCATCGGCGCGCGCACGGTCGAGCAGCTGCAGGACGCGGCGCGCGCGAGCGGGCGTTCGCTGATCCAGAGCGTGGGCGCGGTCGGCGGCCGCGGCGGCGCGAGCCTGGGCGGCTTCGTCGGCATGGTCGACGCGATGCGCGAGGCCACCACCGGCCTGACGCTGCGCGAGATCATCGAGCACGTCATCGAGCATTCCGGGCTGGCCACGTTCTATCGCGCCGAGAAGGAAGGCGAGGAGCGGCTGGAGAACCTGGGCGAACTGGTGAACGCGGCGGAGGCCTTCGTGACGCAGGAGGGCTTCGGCAAGGACGCGGTGGCGCTGCCGGTGGACGAGCACTCGCCCGGCGCGATCGCGGACGGGCTGCCGGCGGCCGTCGCACCCGCGGCGCCGGCCACGCCGGACGCGGAGACGGGCGAGATCATCTCGCCGCTGGCGGCCTTCCTGACGCACGCGTCGCTGGAAGCGGGCGACAACCAGGCGCAGGCCGGGCAGGACGCGATCCAGCTGATGACGGTGCACTCGGCCAAGGGGCTGGAGTTCGACGCGGTGTTCATCACCGGGCTGGAGGAAGGCCTGTTCCCGCATGAGAACTCGCTGTCCGACGCGGACGGGCTCGAGGAGGAACGCCGCCTGATGTACGTCGCGATCACGCGGGCGCGGCAGCGGCTGTACATCAGCTTCTGCCAGACACGGATGCTGCACGGGCAGACGCGCTACAACATCAAGAGCCGCTTCATGGAGGAGCTCCCGGAGGAGACGCTGAAGTGGCTGACGCCGCGCAACCAGGGCTTCGGCTCGGGCTTCGCGCGGGACTACCAGCAGGCGTGGCAGCGCGGCTCGGGATTGAAGTCGATGGTCGGCGCGGGGCGCGTCGATCCAGGCGCCTTCCCGCAGGCGCCGGTGCCCAGCGCGATGAAGCAGTCGGCGGCGGAGAAGACCGGCGACCAGCACGGTGGCTTGCGCGTGGGCAAGCCGGTCTTCCACAACAAGTTCGGCGAGGGCGTGCTGCTCACGCTGGAAGGCAGCGGGCCCGACGCGAGAGCCCAGGTGAACTTCGGCCGGCATGGCACGAAGTGGCTGGCCCTCAGCGTGGCGAAGCTGACGCCGATCGAGTGATGGGCCAGCGCCGGCGGGAATGGCTGTCCGGGCGCAGAATGCGGCGGAGGCGTCAAAGATTCCAGCAAACAGGAATCACGATTGCCAGGGAGGGAGATCCGATGACTATGTCTTTGATTCTGGAATCTCCATGCGCACTGTTGTACCGATCGATCCACCCGACGATCCAATGATTGAAGACGCGATGGCGCTGGGTGCCGCCGTGCGGGCCGCGCGAACGACCGCGCGCTTGCCGCTGGTCGAAGCGGCCGAGGCGCTCGGCATGTCGCGCCAGACGCTGATCAACATCGAGACGGGGCAGGGCGGCGTGAGTCTGTCCACCGTGCTCAAGGCCGCGCGGGCGCTGGGCGTGAGCCTCTTCGCCGTGCCCTCGCAGCAGCGCGAGGTGGTCCGCCGGGCCATCCGCACCGCGCGCGACTCCAAGTTCTCCGACCTCGACGACGCATGACCGGTCTGGAGGTCTGGCTCGACGAACATGAAGTCGGCTGGCTCAAGCCGGTCGACGGTGAAGGCGCGAGGGCGCGCCTGTCCCTGGGTTACCTCGAGCGATGGACCTCGGAGCCGCTGGCGTTTCCCCTTGCGCCATCGCTGCCGTTGCCGCCGCGTGGCGGGCCCGGGAGCGAGCTCACGGACGACGCGGTGCTGACCTATTTCGAGAACCTGCTTCCGGAAGGCGAGGCGCGGCGGCAGACCTTCGCGGCGCTGGGCCTGCCGCAGGGCGATGTGTTCGGCGCCTTGCAGCGAATGGGCCGCGAGATGGCGGGTGCCGTGCGGCTGCTGCCGGAGCGCCGCGAGCGTCCGGCCGGGCCAGCGCAACGCCTGATCACGAGCGAGGAATTGTCCGAGCGGATCCGGCATCGCGAGGAACAGGCGTTCGGGGTGTGGGATGGGCAGGTGAGAGGCGCTTTGGCCGGATGCCAGGACAAGCTCGGCGTGTATGTCGAGCCGGATGGCGGATGGCATCTGGTCGATGGCCCGCAGATGGCGTCGACGCATGTGCTGAAGCCCGCGCCCGTGGCCGAGTCGCTGGGCGATCTGCCGTTCAACGAATACTTCTGCATGAGCCTGGCCGCGCGCGTCGGCCTGGACGTCGCACCGGTGCAGTTGCACCGCGTGCCGGAGCCCGTGCTGCTCGTGCAGCGCTTCGATCGGCAGCGGCTCGACGATGGCCGCGTGCGCAGGCTCCACGTGATCGATGCCTGCCAGGCACTGGGATGGCCGCCCTCGCTGAAGTACGAGCGTTCGCTTGAAGGCATTGCTGGCCAGGCGCATCGGCGTGATGGCGTGTCGCTTCCACGACTCTTCGGGCTTCTTGCTCATAGTCCCTCGCCGCTGGTCGACAGCCGCGCGTTGGTGCGGTGGGTCATCTTTCAGCTGCTGATCGGGAATAGCGATGCGCACGGCAAGAACGTTTCGTTCTTCGTCGATCACGGTGGGGTCCGCCTGGCCCCGGCCTACGACATCGTGTGCATGCCCCCCTTGGGCTTCGATCATCCGCAGGCGATGGCCATCGGCGACGCCTTCAGCGAGCCTGAGCTCACGCCGTTCGAGTGGGCCTGCTTCGCCAAGCAATGCGGCGTGGCGCCGCGCCAGCTCGCGCAGGACCTGCGCCGGCTGACCGAGACGCTGACCGCCGAGGCGCCCAAGCTCGCGCGGGAACTGGCGGACGTCGTTCCGCCGAGGGTGAGCGACGCCATCATCGACGTGCTCGCCTCGACCTGCGCGCGTCAGCGCCGTTTGGCCGGCGAGATCCCGAAGGTCAAGCCAGAGGACCTCTAGCCCGCGCAACGAAAAAGCCCGCCAGATGGCGGGCTTCGCGCTCAGCGGGTGAGGCGGATCAGAGTCCGATCTCGCCGCCGTCCTTGCGGGTGATGACGACCGTCGCCGAGCGCGGACGCTTCTTGACCGTCGCGTCGGTCTGGTTGGCCGGCCAGTAGCTGCCGAAGGTCTTGGCGGCCCAGTCCGGGGCGGTGTCCTCGCCCGGGTGCTGCACGTTGAAGAACAGCGTCTTGTAGTCCGGCGTCATCGCGATGCCGGTGATCTCGCATTCCTTCGGGCCGACCAGGAAGCGGCGCAGCGTGTCCGCCGTCGCCTTCGCGCCCGCGCGCGTCTGCATCCCGCCCGCGGCCGTGGCCACGCCGCCGTCGCCGACCTTGCCCGGCAGCGCCGCCAGCATCATGCAGTTGGTGACGTCGGTGTAGGCGCCGTCGTCCGTCTGGATCCACAGCATGCCGCGCTTGTCGAAGTACAGGCCGTCCGGGCTGGAGAAGTCGTTCACGTCCGTCAGCGACGACAGGTTCACGTCCGCCGCCGCATCCTGCTGCGCGCCGAACAGGTACACGTCCCAGGTCATCTTCGTGACGTCGGCCGCGTCCTCCCTCCAGCGGATGATGTGGCCGTTCGGGTTGCCCGGCTGCGAGGCCGTGCCCTTCATGTCGACGTAGACGCGCGGGTTGGCCGCATTGGCGGTCGCGGCGGTGCGGGTGCTGTTGTTGGTCAGGGTCATGTAGACCTCGCCATTGACCGGGTTCACCGCGCCCCATTCAGGCCGATCCATCTTGGTCGCGCCCAGCACGTCGGCGGCCAGGCGCGCGTTGATCAGCACGTCGCCCTGGTCGGCGAAGGCATAGGTCGTGTTGGCGGCGTCCAGGCCGTTCTTGCCGAAGCTCAGTTCGAGCCAGGTGCCGCTGCCATCCGCATTGAACCTGGCCACGTACAGCGTGCCCTCGTCCAGGTATTTGGCGCCGGCGGCCATGCCCTTGCCGACGTCGGCCGCGTCCCAGTTGGCCTTGGAGACAAACTTGTAGATGTACTCGTTGCGCGAGTCGTCGCCCATGTAGATCACCACCGGCTTGCCGGCGACCGCTTCCGCGGGCCAGGCGCCTTCATGGTTGAAGCGGCCCAGCGCGGTGCGCTTGGCCGGCGTCGAGTCGGGCGCGAACGGATCGATCTCCACCACCCAGCCGAAGGTGTTGATCGTGTTGCGGTAGTCGGCCGCCGCGGCGCCGGCGGTCGCCGACGAATTCCAGCGCGCGAACAGGTCGGCGCTGCCGGCCGTGTCCCACAGGTAGGGACTCTTGCGGTTCTGCGGCAGGCCGTAGCGGGCCAGGCTCACCACTTCCTTGGCGCTGCGCTGGGCGTCGTCGCCGGCGGCGCGGCTGATCACGTTGAGGTAGTTCTCCTCGCAGGTGAGGTAGGTGCCCCACGGCGTGTAGCCGTTGGCGCAGTTGTTGTTGGTGCCGCGGGTCTGCACGCCGGTGGGGCTGAACAGCGTCTGCAGCTGCGCGTTGCCCTTGGCCGGGCCGGTGAAGTCCATCGTCGTGGCCGAGGTCACGCGGCGGTTGTAGCGCGAGCCGCGCACCATGGCCGCGTTGCCGCCATCGCGCTTGACCTCGACGATGCTGACGCCGTGGGCGTAGATCTCCTTCTCCACCTCGCCCGCGTTGCGCGCCGCGCCGGCGCTGCGGCCATTCGGATGCATCACGTAGGGGGCGACCACGTACTCGTGGTTGCAGGCCAGCAGGCCGCGGTCGGAGCGCTTGGCGTCGTAGCTGCCGGTCTCGGACAGGCCGAACCAGTACATGCCGTCATGGCCGTCGCCGATGCGGCGGTTGTAGGAGTCGGCGGACTCGGAACCGTCGTCCTTCCAGGACTCGTCGCCGAAGTGCATCGGGTCGCCCAGCGCGTGCAGGATGCTGACGTTGTAGCCCTCGGCCACGGTCACCAGGTCGTTCTTGTTCTTGGCCACGGCGGTGAAGCCGATCTTCAGCGGCGCGGGGGCGGGGGCCGGTGCGGGCGCCGGGGCCGGAGCGGCCTCGCCGCCGCCATCGCCGCCGCAGGCGCTGAGGATCGAACCGCCCAGCAGCGCGGCGGCGGTGGTGCTGAGGCCGCCCTTCAGGGCGACGCGGCGCGACAGGCGCGCGGCGAGGATGTCCTCGAAGTGAGGATTGGCGGACGGGTTGACCACCGCGTCCTCGTCGTAATCGTTGACCGCGTCCTGGCTGGCCGCGATGTCGTGCTGCTTGCTCATTCGTGAAGGCTCCGCTGCAAAGAAAAGTGCGGGCGGATTCTGCGAAGGGCAGGTGACGAGGACGTGAAAGCGGCGTTAGGGATTTCTCTCGGCGCGGAGCGCCGTGACGGCCGGGCGAATGGCGGTCAGGAGGGGGTGCTGGAAGTTTCCGGCAGGTCGCGCGGGGCGCCGAACATGAAGCAGTCGATGAAGGTGAAGTACAGCGAGCAGTAGAAGCCCGTCATCAGGATCATCGACAGCGGCACCAGCAGGTAGGGCAGCGCGTTGACCAGCCCCAGCAGCAGTCCGGCGAAGGTCAGCAGCAGCGTCGTGCCGAAGGCCAGTCCGACCCAGGCCAGGCCCGACAGCGCGAAAGCGCCCTTGTTGCGCCACACGCCCAGCGTGCTCGAGAACAGCGCCTGCATCACGCCCTGGCCGCCCCAGTGGATCAGCGCCGGCGCGTGCCAGAACGGGATCGACAGCAGCGTGGTGAGCAGCAGCCGAAGCGCGATGCCGGTCGTGACCTCGGGGGCGGTCATGGTGGCTTCGACGATCTTCGGGTCGACCTTGTCGGCGCTGTCGCCACTGGCCGCGGCGACCTGGCCGACCGCGCGCACGAGCGCGCCGCCATCCAGCCAGTGCGCCAGGAACATCACCGCGACGATGCTTGCCGCGTAGAGCAGACCCAGCAGCAACTGGGCGCGGCGGCGCTCCTTGGTCAGCTGCAGCGGCTGCACGAAGACGGTGGCCGTCGGCGTGTGCGACTGCAGCACCTGGTGCGAGGCCAGCATGAAGGCCAGCGACACCAGCGGCATCGCCGCCAGCACGATGAGCTGCCCCAGCAGCGGCACCAATTGCAGCAGCGAGCTCACCAGCAGGAACACGGCGAGCAGGCCGATCAGCGCGATCGGCTTGCGCTGCAGCACCTTGAGTCCGTGGCGCACCCAGAGCAGGCCGTTGCGCGGCGGGACCGATTGCAGGTGCAGGATCATGGCAGGGACTCCAGCGCATGCCAGGGTCTGGCGATGCGCTCGCGCAGGACGCGCTCGAAATGGGCCGGGTCGTGGGGTTGGAGCAGGCTGGCCTCGCGGGGCAAGTGGAAGTCCCACAGGCGCGAGATCCAGAAGCGCAGCGCCGCCGCGCGCAGCAGGCCGGGCAGCAGGCGGTGCTCGGCGCCGGTGAGCGGACGCGCCGACTCGTAGGCCTTGACGAAGGCGCTGGCGCGCTGCTCGTCCAGGCGGCCGCTGTCCAGGTCGATGCACCAGTCGTTCAGGCAGACGCACAGGTCGAACAGGAAGCTGTCGACGCCGGCGAAGTAGAAGTCGAAGAAGCCGCTGAGCATCTCCCGGCCGGGCAGGCCGTCGAACATCACGTTGTCGCGGAACAGGTCGGCATGGATCGGGCCGCGGGGCAGCGCGGCGGCGGCCGGGGCGAGCTGCTCCTGGAAGGCCAGTTCGGCGGTCAGCAGTTCGGCCTGTTCCGGCGTGAGGTGCGGCAGCACGACCGGCACCGTCTCGCGCCACCAGGGCAGCGCGCGCAGGTTGTTCTGATGCAGCGGGAAATCCTGGCCGGCCAGGTGCATGCGGGCCAGCCCGGCGCCGACCTGGGCGCAGTGGAATTCATCGGGCGCCAGTTGATGGCCGCCGCGCAGCTTGTCGACCACCGCGGCCGGCTTGCCGGCGACGGTATGCAGGATGCGGTCCTGCGCGTCGGGCTGCGGCGCCGGCACCGGCACGCCACGGCGGGCCAGATGGCGCATCAGTTCCAGATAGAACGGCAGCTGCTCGAAGCTCAGCCGCTCGAAGATCGTCAGCACGTACTCGTGGCGCTCGCCATCGCGCGTCGTGGTGACGAAGTAGTTGGTGTTCTCGATGCCGGCGGTGATGCCCTTGAGCGACTGCAGTTCGCCCAGGTTCAGCGTGTCGAGCAGGGCTTGCGCCTGCTCGGGCGAGACGTCGGTGAATACGGCCATGAAGCGGAGAAAGAGCGGAACCGGGGCGGGCCCGTGCCGGGCCGCGCCGGTCAGAAATTGAAGATGCGCCAGACGCGCGCGCCCGCGTTGCCGCGGTCGGTGCCCTGACGGGTGGGGAGGTCGCGTCCGCTGTCGCCGAGCAGGATCTCGTACTCGGGCGCCTTGCTGTCCTTGTTCTTGACCACGACCTTTTGGGTCAGGCCCCGCACCCGGGTCTCCTCGATGCGGACCTTGTCGTCCTCGTTGACGAGCTGCTCGACCTTGACGTCCGGCACGTCGCGGAACTTCTGCGGCTCGGCCGGGGCTGATGCCGTGGCCGGCGCCGGCGCTGCGGGCGCATCGGCCGCGAAAGCCGCGGAGGCCGGCAGCGACAGCGCGGTCAGGACGGCGAGCAGCGGGGCGAGGCGGGTGGTGTTCATGGTGGGGGCGATTCTATGCCCCGCTCCTGGAAAACCCCTTCCCTCGGGCGAGGGCCCGCCGAAGGCCGCGCCTGCTGACAGGGGCGGGTGGCGCGCGCCTGCAACAATGGCGGGATGAGCAAACCTCTGATGCTGCTGGTCGACGGTTCCAGCTATCTCTACCGTGCCTATCACGCGATGCCCGACCTGCGCGGCCCCGATGGCCAGCCCACGGGCGCCATCCACGGCATGGTGGCGATGCTGAAGAAGCTGCGCGACGACTACGGCGCCGAGCACGCGGCCTGCGTGTTCGACGCTTCCGGCCCGACCTTCCGCGACGAGTGGTACCCCGAGTACAAGGCCCAGCGCGCCCCGATGCCCGACGACCTGCGGGCGCAGATCGACCCGATCCATGAGGTGGTGAAGCTGTTGGGCTGGCCGGTGCTGACGGTGCCCGGCATCGAGGCCGACGACTGCATCGGCACGCTGTCCCGGGTGGCGGCGCGGGCGGGGCACCAGGTGGTGATCTCCACCGGCGACAAGGACCTGGCGCAGTTGGTCACGCCGGATGTCTCGCTGATCAACACGATGAGCAACGAGAAGCTGGACGAGGCTGGCGTGGTGGCCAAGTTCGGCGTGCCGCCGGACCGGATCATCGACTACCTGACGCTGATGGGCGACACCGTGGACAACGTGCCGGGCGTCGAGAAGGTCGGTCCGAAGACGGCGGCCAAGTGGATCGGCGAGCACGGCTCGCTGGATGGCGTCATCGCCAACGCGGACAAGATCAAGGGCGTGGCTGGCGAGAACCTGCGCAAGGCGCTGGACTGGCTGCCGATGGGCCGCAAGCTGGTGACGGTGAAGGTGGACTGCGACCTGTGCCTGCATGTGAGCGGCTGGCCCGCGCTGGAGGCGCTGGCCTTCAACCCGGTCGACGAGGCGGGGCTGCTCGAGTTCTACGCCCGCAACGGCTTCAAGACCTGGAAGCGGGACCTGGAAGCCAAGCTGGGCGGCGCCGCGCCCAAACACGCGGCCGCCGAGGCCGACCTGGGCGCGCCGCGCCAGGCCGACGCCTTCGCCGGGCACGAGCCGCCGGCCATCCCGATCGACAAGCAGTACGAGACCCTCATTGACTTCTCGCGCCTGGACGTCTGGCTCGAGAAGCTGAACGCGGCCGAGCTGGCCGCCTTCGACACCGAGACCGACTCGCTGGATCCGATGCAGGCGCGCATTGTCGGCATCAGCTTCAGCGTCAAGCCGGGCGAGGCGGCCTACATCCCGCTGCGCCACGAGGGCCCGGACGCGCCCGAGCAGCTGCCGATGGACGAGGTGCTGGCGCGGCTCAAGCCCTGGTTCGAGGATCCGCTGAAGAAGAAGGTCGCGCAGAACCTCAAGTACGACACCCACGTGCTGGCCAACCACGGCATCGCGGTGCAGGGCGCGGCCTACGACACGATGCTCGAGAGCTACGTGCTGGAGGCCCATCGCAGCCATGGGCTGGAGGCGCTGGCCGATCGCGTGCTGGGCCGCAAGGGGCTGAGCTACGAGGACCTGTGCGGCAAGGGCGCGCACCAGATTCCGTTCGCGCAGGTCGAGGTGGCGAAGGCCTCGGAGTATTCCTGCGAGGACTCCGAGATGTGCCTGCACGTGCACCAGACGCTGCTGCCGCGGCTGGAGGCGGACGCGGGGCTGAAGTTCATCTACGAGCAGGTGGAGATGCCGGTGTCGGCGCTGCTGGCGCGCATCGAGCGCAACGGCGTGCTGATCGACGCCGCGAAGCTGCAGGCGCAGAGCGCCGACCTGGGCCAGCGCATGGTGGCGGCGGAGCAGGCGGCGTATGAGATCGCGGGGCAGCCGTTCAACATCGGATCGCCCAAGCAGATTGGCGAGATCCTGTTCAACCGGCTGGGGCTGCCGGTGGTCAAGCGCACGGCGACGGGTGCGCCGTCGACCGACGAGGAGGTGCTGGAGAAGCTGTCGGCGGACTTCCCGCTGCCGGCCAAGATCCTGGAGTACCGCGCGCTGTCCAAGCTCAAGAGCACCTACACGGACAAGCTGCCGCTGATGGTCAACGCGAAGACGGGGCGGGTGCACACCACTTATTCGCAGGCGGTGGCGGTGACGGGGCGGCTGTCGAGCAACGAGCCCAACCTGCAGAACATTCCGATCCGCACGGCCGATGGGCGGCGCGTGCGGGAGGCTTTCATCGCGCCGCCGGGGCATGTGATCGTGTCGGCGGACTACTCGCAGATCGAGTTGCGGATCATGGCGCACATGAGCGAGGACCCGGGCCTGCTCAAGGCTTTCCAGGAAGGTCAGGACGTGCACCGGGCGACGGCGGCGGAGGTTTTCGGCGGCGGACTGGAGGCGGTGACGCCGGAGCAGCGTCGGTATGCGAAGACGATCAACTTCGGGCTGATCTACGGGATGGGGGCGTTCGGGCTGGCGCAGTCGCTGGGCATTGAGCAGAAGGCGGCGAAGGACTACATCGACCGTTATTTCACGCGCTTCGCGGGGGTGCGGCGGTACATGGACGACACGAAGCAGTTCGCGAAGGCGAAGGGCTATGTCGAGACGGTGTTCGGGCGCAGGTTGTGGCTGCCGGAGATCAATTCGGGGAATGGGCCGCGGCGGAGCGGGGCGGAGCGCCAGGCGATCAATGCGCCGATGCAGGGCACGGCGGCGGACTTGATCAAGCTGGCGATGATTGCGGTGCAGCAGGCGCTGGACGAGCAGGGGAAAAGGACGCGCATCGTGATGCAGGTGCATGACGAGCTGGTTTTCGAGGTGCCTGACGATGAGCTGGCCTGGGTCAAGTCGGAGGTTCCGACGCTGATGGCTGGCGTGGCGGCGCTCAAGGTGCCGTTGCTGGCGGAAGTGGGCGTTGGCGCCAACTGGGACGAGGCGCACTGACGGCGTGAAGGTGTCTCGGTGGATCGCAGCTTGCGGGGCGGGCCCGAGGCCGTCGGTGCTGCGAGCTCCAAGACTGACTGGGGCGCCGTCTGTCTGAGCGGAGCGAACCGCAGGTGAGCGGAGCGAGTTGGCGCCCTGCGAGCGGCGCCGACGGCCTCGGGCCCGCCCTGCAAGCTGTTGCTCCTCAGTCCGCTCTAAGCGCTCTCCCGAAGGGGAGCGGTTAGCATCCACCCCCTATGAATTGGCCCTATGAGTTGCAGATCGGCTGGCGTTACACGCGAGCTGGGCGTGGGGGGCGTCGCAACCGCTTCATCTCTTTCATCTCTGGCGTGTCGATGTTCGGCATTGCGCTGGGTGTCGCCGCGCTGATCATCGTGCTCTCGGTGATGAACGGCTTCCAGAAGGAAGTTCGTTCCCGGATGCTGTCGGTCATCGCGCACGTCGAGTTGCTGAACGACAGTGGCGAGGGGCTCCCTGACTGGCGCGCTATTGCTGATCTGGCGAAGCGCAACCCTGAAGTCGTCGCTGCTGCCCCCTTCGTCTCGGGCCAGGCGCTGATCGCGCGCGGCTCTGACATGAGGGGCACCATCGTGCGCGGCATCGACCCGGCTTTCGAGCCTTCGGTCACTCCGATCGCTGCGGAGCTTGCGAAGCAGGGCTTGCTCGAGCGCCTGGTGCCGGGCCAGTGGAACGTGATCCTGGGCGTCGAGCTGGCGCGCCAGCTTGGTGTCCAGCGTGGCGACAAGATCACGCTGGCGATCCCTTCTGGCCAGGTGACGCCGCTGGGCGTGCAGCCGACGCTGCGTCAGTTCACGCTCGTCGGCGTTTTCGAAGCCGGCCACTACGAATATGACAGTGGCCTGGCGCTGATCCATGTCGGTGATGCCGCCAAGGTCTTCCGCACCGGCACGCCCAGCGGCGTGCAGCTCAAGCTGCGCGACGTCCAGCAGGCGCGCGAGGTGGGTGCCCAGCTGCAGCGCCAGATGCTGCAGGACGGCCGCGCCATCTACGTGCGCGACTGGACGCGCACCAACGCCAACTGGTACGACGCCGTGCAGGTCGAGAAGCGGATGATGGGGATCATCCTGACGCTGATCGTGGCGGTGGCGGCCTTCAACCTGGTGTCGACGCTGGTGATGACCGTCACTGACAAGCAGGCCGACATCGCCATCCTGCGCACCCTTGGCGCGAGTCCGCGCTCCATCATGGGCGTGTTCATGATCCAGGGCGCGCTGGCCGGCGTGATCGGCACCTTCGGCGGCCTGGGCCTGGGCCTGCTGGTGGCGCACAACCTGGACGTCATCGTTCCCTTCATCGAGCGGCTGCTGCACACGACCTTCCTGCCGGCCAGCATCTACGTCATCAGCCACATGCCCAGCGATCCCCAATGGGCCGACATCATCCCCATCACCGTGATCTCGCTGATCCTGGCGTTCGTCGCGACGCTGTATCCGAGCTGGCGCGCCAGCCGCGTGCAACCGGCGGAGGCGCTGCGCTATGAATGAGATCCGCAACGGCCGCGCCGCTGGCCAGGTCGTCCTGCAGAGCCTGGGCCTGGGCAAGCGCTTCGTCGAGGGGCCGCTCAAGGTGCAGGTCTTCGACCAGCTCGACCTGACGGTGCGCGCCGGCGAGACGCTGGCGGTGCTGGGCGCTTCGGGCTCGGGCAAGAGCACGCTGCTGCATCTGCTGGGCGGCCTGGACGAACCCAGCGCCGGCCGGGTCGAGCTGATGGGCCGCGACCTCGCGTCGCTGGGCCAGAAGGCTCGCGGCGACTGGCGCAACCAGCATCTGGGTTTCATCTACCAGTTCCACCACCTGCTGCCGGAGTTCAGCGCGCTGGACAACGTCGCGATGCCGCTGCGCATCCGCCGCGTGCCGCAGGAGCAGGCGCGCGCGCAGGCTGGGAAGGTGCTGGCGCGCGTCGGCCTGGGCGCACGCGTGCAGCACCGGCCGGGCGAGCTCTCCGGCGGCGAGCGCCAGCGCGTGGCCATCGCCCGCGCGCTGGTCACCGGCCCGGCCTGCGTGCTGGCCGACGAGCCCACCGGCAACCTGGACCGCGCCACCGCCGCCACCGTCTTCGACCTGATGCTGGAGATGGCCCGCGAACTGGGGACCGCCTTCGTGATGGTCACGCACGACCAGGACCTGGCCGGACGCTGCGAGCATCAGCGCCGCCTGGTCAACGGCGCGCTGCAGCCGCTCGCGGGCTGAGCCCGCCCGGACCGCCCGAGGCTGGGTTGCCCGAGGCTGGGTTGCCCGATCGCGAGGCATGTCCGGGGCGCTCGCCCCGGCCCGCGCCGCCCGCTCGATTACGATGCGCGTCACCATGACCGCCTCGACGTTTTCCCCGGAATCCCCGTCCACCCGCTTCATCCTGAAGCTCAGCTGTCCCGACCAGGCTGGCATCGTGCATGCCGTGACCGGCGTGCTGCTGGAGCAGGGCGCCAACATCCTGACCTCGGCCCAGCATGGCGATGCGGACCATCGCCGCTTCTTCATGCGCATCGAGTTCGAGTGCGCCCAGCCGCGCCCCGCGGCCGCGCTGCGCGAGGTGTTCACGCCGCTGGCCGCGCGGCTGTCCATGGACTGGGAACTGGTCGACGCGCAGCGCAAGACCCGCGTGCTGCTGCTGGTGTCCAAGCTCGGCCACTGCCTGAACGACCTGCTGTTCCGCGTCCAGACCGGCCACCTCGCGATCGAGATCCCGGCCATCGTCTCCAACCACCGCGACTTCTATCAGCTGGCGGCCTCGCACGACATCCCCTTCCACCACCTGCCGCTGCTGCACGCCACCGAGGAGCAGAAGCAGGCCCAGGAGCGCAAGATCCGCGAGCTGATCGAGGAACAGCAGATCGACCTGGTCGTGCTGGCGCGCTACATGCAGATCCTGTCGCCCGAGATGTGCCGCTTCCTGGAGGGACGCGCGATCAACATCCACCACAGCTTCCTGCCCAGCTTCAAGGGCGCGCGCCCGTACCACCAGGCCCATGAGCGCGGCGTCAAGCTGATCGGCGCGACCGCGCACTACGTGACCTCCGACCTGGACGAGGGGCCGATCATCGAGCAGGACGTGGCCCGCATCGATCACTCGATGACGCCGGACCAGCTCGTGGCCATCGGCCGCGACACCGAGTGCGTGACGCTGGCCCGCGCGATCCAGTGGCATGCCGAGCACCGCGTGCTGCTGAACGGCCACCGCACCGTCGTCTTCCGCTGAGCCCGCGCGCGTCCGTCAGGCCTGCCATGTGGACGGACACCCACTGCCACCTGGACGCGTCCGAGTTCGACGCCGACCGCGACGCGGTCATCGCGCGCGCCTGCGCGGCGGGCGTGTCGCAGATCGTGATCCCGGCGGTCGTGGCCGGGCACTTCGAGCAGGTGAGGGCGCTCGCGCATGCGCAGGGCTTCAGCTATGCGCTGGGCATCCATCCGTTGTACGTGATGCAGGCGCGCGAGGACGACCTCGCGCGGCTGGACCGGATGCTCGCCGAGTGCCGCGACGATCCGCGCCTGGTCGGCATCGGCGAGATCGGACTGGACTTCTTCGTCAAGACCCTGGACGAGGCCACGCAGCGCCACTTCTATGTCGAACAGCTCAAGCTCGCGAAGCGCCACCGGCTGCCGGTGATCCTGCATGTGCGCCGCAGCGCGGACCAGTTGCTCGCCGGCCTGCGCCGCGTCGGCCTGGAGACCGGCGGCATCGGCCACGCCTTCAATGGCAGCCGGCAGCAGGCGGATGCCTTCGTCGAACTCGGCTTCAGGCTGGGCTTCGGCGGCACGCTGACCTTCGACCGCTCGCTGCAGATCCGCCGCCTGGCCGCCGAGCTGCCGGAGGAGGCGCTGGTCGTCGAGACCGACGCGCCCGACATCCCGCCGCACTGGCTGTATCGCACCGCCGAGGAACGCGCCGCGGGCGCGACCGCGCGCAACGAGCCGGGCGAGCTGCCGCGCATCGGCGCCAGCCTGGCCGGGCTGCGCGGCTGGACGCCGGAGCAGGCCGCCGCGATCACCACGCGCAACGCGCGCGCCGCGCTGCCCCGGCTGGCCGCGCTCGATGCGCTCGATGCGCTCGATGCCGTGGACGCGCCGCCAACGCGCGACGCCGGATCGCATGGCTGACCGCGGTAACGCCATCGACGCCAGCGCCGGCGCCACAGCCGAGGCGGCGCGCTGGCAGGGCCTGGCGCCGGTGCACGCGCCCGATGCGCATTGGCTGTTGCTCGGCAGCTTCCCCGGCGTGGCCT
>Ga0099823_1000033_pt1 | contig 68228 bp, 58 predicted proteins | sample CowpearedBW_FD_76831 | JGI IMG/M metagenome (GOLD analysis project Ga0099823, IMG submission 76831) | Root nodule microbial communities of legume samples collected from California, USA - Cow pea red BW | ecosystem: Host-associated > Plants > Roots > Nodule | place: USA: California | collected...
CGTCAGCAGCCGGGCGCGGAGTCGCTCGGGCTGGGCCTGGCCGCCGCCTACGTGCAGGCGGCGAGCGCGGAAGAGATCAACGGCGCGGACGGTGCCGAGGCGCTCGACGCGATGGGCACGCTGGCCGAGCGGCTGGCGGATCGCGCTTCGCGTGTGCAGCCCAAGGCGGATGGCTCGACGACGGCGGCGGAGACGCAGGTGGCCGCGCAGCTCGACGTGGCCGCGCGCTACGGCCTGCGCTTCCGCTCGCTGGAGCGCGAGGCCGGCGCGATGCAGCTCTGCTACGACGGCGAGGCGTTCCGGCGCGTGCTGGCGATGCCGGCCTCGACGCCCGAGCAGAAGGCGCGCGCCGCGCTCGCGCTGACGCGTGTCGACTGCCTCGATCCGGCCGCAACGCCGGCGCGGCGCGAGCAGATGGACCGGTGGCGCGCGGACGTGCTGGACAAAGTCGACCTGCGCGATCCGGCGCTCGCGACGCACTGGCGCAATCGCGTGCTGATGCGCCAGTCGGGCGTGTGGAGCAGCTTGGCCTTCATCCGCGCGCGGCGTGCCGGCGCTGGTGCTGGCGAAGGCGAAGGCGTGACAGCTGCGAGCCTTCAGGTTGATGCGTCGTCGGCGGCCTCGCGTCGCGCGCTGGAGGCGTTCGCGCGCATCGTGCCGGCCGAGCTGTCGGAGGACGACCAGCGCGACTACAACGACGCGGCGATGCGCGGCAACGCGATGCGCTGGGCGGCGCTGCCCACAGGGCCGTCGACGCAGACGCTGGCCGGTGTGACGTTGACGGTGCTGCCGGGCCAGCCGGGCGAGACCTGTCTGACGCTGGCCACGAATGGCGCGAAGGAGGGCAGTCCGGCGCTGCTGCGTCACTGCGCCTGGGGGCTGGTGATGACGGCCTCGGCGCGGATCAACCGCGAGGGCAATGCGATCGCGATCGCGTCGGTGCCGGCCGATGGCTGGCGCGAGCTCTGGCTGCTGCGCCGCACCGCGCAGGGCTGGCGGATGACGGCGCTGCCGCCGGTGGCAGCGCAGCCGGGCCTGGGCTACGCGGAATTCGCCGGCTGGGTGCCGGGCGGCAAGGAGTTCCTGGTCGCGCGCGAATCCCGCGCCGAAGGCCGCTACAAGCGCAGCTACGAGCAGGTCGATCTCGACACGCTGGAGACGAGGCGCCAGGCCGGCGATGTCGCGATGCTCGGCGCGTTCCAGCGCTGGCAGGCGGCGGATTGGAAGGGGGCGACGCTCAGTCTGCGGTGATGGCGATGGGAGGGCCCGCGATGCGCGCTGCATCAGGTGGCGCTTGCGGTTGCTCTGCTAGCATGCGCCCCATGCCAGTGACCAGGAGTATCTCCGGTCGTGATGCTGGCCTCTACGGCGTCTGATCTACCGAAAGGATTGTGTGGCGCTTCTCTGTGAAGAGGAGCACCACACAAGAGTAGAAAGCCCAGGCGTCATCGTGCGCCAAGCGCCGCCAAATCTTTCAATCGAAATCCCGCACCCGCTCCCGCGCGATCTGGAGCACCCGCTCCGTCAGCGCGCAAGCCGCGGCGTCAGCCTGGACGGCCGCAGGCAGGGCGAACCGGGCCAGCGCCGCCGTCATCGACGCCAGCATCTCGTCGATGGCGGCGTTCGCGTCGCCCGCTCGCAGGTCGGCGATCGCGGCCAGCGCCAGGAAGTCGGCTCGGCGCAGCCGCTGGCTCTTGCCGTTCACCTTCAGCGCCATGGCGTCGTGCTGGAGCCCGGGGAAGGCGCGAGTCGTCAACGTGTCGTAGACCGGCGCGATCCGCACGTGCCGGAACGCGGCAGCGCCCTCCTCGGCGGTCTTGAGCAACGCCATGTTCTTGAGGTGCATGTCGCCGTCACCGATCAGCCAGGCGAAGAGCGCCCGGCACAGCAGCGTCGTCACGTCCTCGCCGGGCGACGTCGACAGCGCGCGCACCGCACGCGCCACGCGCTCCATCGTGCCGGTGTACTTGTCCCGGGGGTCGAGCGCGAGCACCGAGCACAAGTCCTCCATCGCCAGGAGACGGGTGTCGTCCAGCCGAAGGCGGATGTCGAAGCGCTCCACGATCAGCGCGACCGGCAGGCCGTCCGGCATCTCGGCCAGCGCGTGATCGGGGACTTCGAAGCCCACCGCGCGGGCCAGCGTCAGCCCGATCCATTCCGCCACCGGGAGCCCTTCGAAACCCGCGGCACCCGCCGGCTTGAGGATGTGGGTGAAGGGCAGATGCGTGGCGATCAGCAGCGTGCCGTCCGCCGTCAGGTGCATCGGCGCCTTGATCTGCACGCCCGACAGCCGCGGCGTCTGCTGATTCGCGAAGAGTTGTGCCAGGCGGTGGGTGAAATCGGCATCCAACGCGTCACGGCGCGGCCCGGCGTAGTGGCCGCTGAACATGCCATCCCGCGTGAAGCCGGCCAGCCGTGTCGTCAGCGTGTCCTGCGGCAAGGCGGCCAGTTCCGCGCTCCGCTCCGAAATCGTGATGTTGGACATGTAGCGCTTGCCGCGTCGCAGCACGTCGCGATCACTCGCCTCGCGCAGGACGGATTCGAGCCAGCCTTCCGGCAGCAGCGACACGATGAAGGGCGGCAGCCGTCCCGGCGTGGTCTGGCGGATCAGCGGCGGCAGCACCGGACCGGCGCTGTTGGCATTCCAGCGCCATTCGGTGCCGTCATGAGCCAGGTCTCCCAGCGGCAGGCCATGCCAGGCGACGGTCAGATCGAATGCGGCCTCATTGCGCAACTGGCCACCCGGCTGCTGCTGCTTCAGGAAACGCTCGGCACCTTCGCCCTCGCGATACCACTCGTTGTCTCGCGCCAGCGCCCACAGCGCGTCGGCGGCGCGTTGCGCGTCGCCATACTCCTGCACGAGCCGCGCGGCCAGCGCCTCGCGCATGGCCAGGTCCATCGACTGGGCGTGCTCGCTGCGCAGGCGAAAGGCCTCGAGGAAGCGCTGGCGCAGGGACGACACCGGGACCGGCAGTTCGCCCCGCCCATCGGCGATCACGGCGTCGATCGTGGAAGGGCGCGCCGGGGCGCGGTTCTGGACGATCTCCAAGCCGCGCAGCCGCGTTCGCTGGCTGCGCTGCCCCGAGATGTAGAGCCGGCCATCCCGGGTCGGCGCAAGCAGCACGGCGCTCGCGGCAGAAAGAAAGGCCCGGGGATAGAGGTAGCGGGCGATGCGCACCGCATGCCGCATGACGAGATCGTCCGCGTCATCGCCGGCGTCCACGTAGATGCCGCGCATCAGCTGGACCAGCTCCCCCGCTTCCGCCATCCGATGGCCGCGGGCGGCATCCAGGTTGTCTCCGACGAGGTGCAGGGCCATGTAATTTTCTCGCACTTGAAGTACGCGAAAATTACCAGAGACATGCGGACGACTCAACTAGGGCCGCGATTTACCCGAGATTCTGTAATTTTCCCGCACTTGAAGTGCGAGAAAATTACATCGCGACCCTCAATCCGCCGTCAGCCTCACCAGCACTTGCCGCAGCCGCTGCGCGTCGATGGGCTTGGTGAGGAACTCGTTCATCCCGGCGCCGAGGGCCTCGTCGCGCTCCTGCACCAGCGCCGCCGCGGTCAGCGCGACGATGGGCAGTTGCGCGGGATCGTAGCGCTGACGCAGTTGGCGCGTGGCCTCGTGGCCGCTCATGACCGGCATCTGCACGTCCATCAGCACCGCGTCGAACGGCTTGCCCATGCTGGCCGCCGCCGTCACCGCCTCCACCGCCTGGCTGCCGTCGCTGGCCTGCGAGACCTCCGCGCCCCACTGCTCCAGCATCGCCACCGCGATCATCATGTTCACCGGGTTGTCCTCGACCATCAGGATCCGCCGCCCCGCCAGTTCCGCGTCCTGCGCCGGCGCGCGGCGCTGCGTGCTCATCGGCGCCGGCGCCGCCGGCAGCGGCAGTTCGGCCCAGAAGGTCGCGCCCGCGCCCGGCTGGCTGTCCACGCCCACCGAGCCGCCCATCAGTCCCGCCAACTCGCGGCAGATCGACAGGCCCAGGCCCGTGCCGCCGTAGCGGCGCGTCGTCGACTCGTCGGCCTGCGTGAAGGGCTGGAACAGCCGCTCATGCATCGCCTCGGCGATGCCCGGCCCGGTGTCGCTGACCTCGATGCGCAGCCGCCGGTCATCCAGCTGGCGCACCCGCACCGCGACGCTGCCCTGCTCGGTGAACTTCAGCGCATTGCTCAGGTAGTTGCTCAGGATCTGACGCGTGCGCACCGGATCGCCCACCACCCACGCCGGCACCGCGTCCTCGACGTCGATGCTGAAACCCAGCCCCCGCGCCTGTGCCAGCGTCAGGTAGCCCATGCGCATCGTCGCCAGCATGTCCCGCAGCGCGAAGGGCACCGTCTCCAGCGTCAGCCGGCCCGCCTCGATCTTGGACAAGTCCAGGATGTCCGACATCAGGCCGGACAGGCTCTCCGCGCTGTCCACCATCTGGTCGAGGTAGTGGCTGCGCGTGTCGCCGTTCAGGTCCGGCTGCTGCAGCAGCCGCGCCAGCCCGACCAGGCCGTTCAGCGGCGTGCGGATCTCGTGGCTGATGTTGGCCAGGAAGGCGCTCTAGGCCCGGTTGGCCGCCTGCGCCTCGTCCTTGGCCTGCGCCAGCGCGGCCTCGACGCGCCGGCGCTCGGTCACGTCCTCCAGGATCCAGATCGTGCCGCCACGGCTCGGATGGTTCGGGTCCACGGCCCGCGCCAACAGACGGCAAAGGAAACGGCTGCCATCGCGCCGGCGCATCAGGCGCTCGGCCTCGACCTGCTCGCCCGCCGCCAGCCGCGGGCCCAGCTCGCGGCCGATCGCGTCGTACTCCTCCGCGCCCGGCCACACCACGCTGCCCGGCTGCCCGATCAGCCCGCCCGCGGGCCAGCCGAACATCTCCTCCACCAGCCGGTTGGCCTGCACGAAGCGCTGATCGCGCGTCAGCGCGATGCCGATCGACGCGTTCTCCAGGATCGCGGCGTGGACCAGCCGCGTGCGCTCGGTGTCGCTGACGTCGCGCCCGTTGACCACCAGGTAAGACACGCCATCCATCACGAAGGGCGCCGCCGACAGCAGCATCGGGATCGCCTGGCCGCGCCGGTTCACGAAGGTGGCCGACATCTCGCTGACGCGGCCCTGCTGGCGCAGCGCCTCGAGCAGCCGCTCGCGGTCGCCCGGGTCCTGCCAGATGCCGACCTCCTCGGCGGTGCGGCCCAGCACCTCGTCGGCGCTGTAGCCGCTCATCGACTCGTAGGTCTTGTTGACCATCACGTAGCGGCCGCTGACGGTCTCGGTCAGCGTGACCACGTCCGGGCTGGTCGCGAACAGGTGCGACAGCAACGCCTCCGAGCGCCGCAGCGCCTCCTGCGCGCGCGAGGTCTCGGTCTGGTCGATGAAGAAGGACAGCGTCGCCGGTCCGGTGGCGGCGTCCACGCGCACGCTGGTGGCCTGCACCTGCCGGCGGCGCCGCGACAGCGTGCGCAGGCGGAATTCCGTCATCGGCAGCATCGCGCCGACCGGCAGCGCCTCGATCTTGGCGGCGCGCTGGCGGGCGCGCTCCTCGTCGCCAGGCTCGTAATGCGAGAACAGGTCCTGGCCGATCATCGACGAGCGCTGCGTGTAGCCGAACATCGCCATCGCCGCCGGGTTGGCATCCATCACCCGGCCCCAGCGGTGCAGCACCAGCGGCGACGGGGAGCGCCGGAACAGCTCGCGGTAACGGGTCTCGGTGGCCACCATGGCCTGCTCGGTCTGGACCTCGTCGGTGACGTCGCGGCCCACGCCCCAATAGCCGCGGAAGTTGCCCTTGGCGTCGAAGCGCGGCTCGCCGCTGACCGAGACGTAGCGCAGCGTGCCGTCCTCGGCCGTGCGGCGCATCACCAGGCCGCGGAAGGGTCGGTGCGATTCGAGATCGGCGCGGTGGGCGTCGAGCTCCTCGTCGCTCAGGCCCAGGTGCTCGATCTCCCAGGGCGCGCGGCCCAGCCGCTCGCCCAGCGACAGGCCGGACGCGCCGGCGTTGTGCTCGGCCAGGTGGGTGAAGCGGAACTGGCGATCCATCTCCCAGTACCAGTCGGCCGCCATGTTGAGCAGGTGACGGAAGCGGGCGTGGCGCTCGTTGACCTCCTGCATCGCGCGCCGGATCAGCTTGGCGGTCCCCAGGCCCACGACCAGTCCGGCCACGAGCAGCAGCAGCTGCGTCAGTAGCCGCGCCGTCAGGCCGATGGGCTCCGCGCCGGCCTGGATCCAGCCGCCGAGTTCCGCCGACGCCAGTCCGCCCAGCACCGCCAGGCCCAGTCCGAACAGCGCCAGCCCGGCGCCCAGGCCGATCATCCCGGTGCCGAGCGCGACCATCAGGCCCATGATCCCGAGGCTCGCCGCGTTCAGCCCCAGTTGGCGCGAGACCGCCAGCGACAGCGCGGTGGCCATCGCCAGGCCCATCAGGATCACGGTGGCGGAGGGGCCGCGATGGGCGGGGAGCTTCCACAGCATCGCCAGGCTGGCGAAGGTGGTGAGCAGCGCCAGCACCGGCGGCACCAGGCCGCCCAGGGGCTCCGCCGCGTGGGCGCTGGCCAGCAGCAGCAGGCCGGCCAGCCCGGACAGCAGCACGCACGCGGCCATGAACAGCCGCGCGGCGCGCCATTGCAGCGTCGCGGGCAGGCTGTCGCCGCGCGACATTTCCTGCCCCACCAGACTGCTCAGATCGTCCTGGGAATCCTTGCTCACTCGACCCCGCCCCAACTCGTTGTTCGAGGACCCGCGAATCCGGGCCGCGTCAGCCGGCTTCGGCGCGCGGCGGCCCGGAGTGCAACGTCCGGTAACGGAGTCTCGGCGAGCAGGGGTGGTTCTGAAGAGTCGAGGAATCCCGAAACGCGCGCCTGCCGGTGCGCGTTCGGGGTTTCTGCCAATTAATTGGCGGCGCCGGGGGAACCGCTCTCAGGCGGCGGCGGACGGGCGCAGCGCCTCGCGTGTCGCCAGCGCCACACGGCGCGCGGCGGCGGCGAAATCCTCGCCAGCGGACGCGTACAGCACGGCGCGCGAGGAGTTCACGATCACCGTGCCACCGGTCGTGTCCGCGCTCGCGCCGCGGCGCCAGCCGGCCGCGACGGTGGCCGCCGCATCGCCGCCCTGGGCACCGACGCCCGGGATCAGCAGAGGCAGCGTCGGGGCGAGCTCGCGCACGCGCTCGATCTCCTTCGGGTAGGTCGCGCCGACCACCAGGCCGAGCTGACCGTTCGTGTTCCATTCGCCCTGCGCGATCGCGGCCAGGTGTTCGAACAGCCGGGGCTGGCCCGGCACGTCGGCCAGGCGCTGCATCTGCCAGTCGTCGCCGCCCGGGTTGGAGGTGCGGCACAGCAGGAAGGCGCCGCGATCGGGGTAGCGCAGGTAGGGCTCGACGCTGTCGCGGCCCATGAACGGCGACAGCGTCACCGCGTCGGCCTGGTAGCGCTCGAAGGCCTCGCGGGCGTACTGCTCGGCGGTGGCGCCGATGTCGCCGCGCTTGGCGTCCAGGATCACCGGCACGTGCGGCGCGTTGCGCTTGATGTGGGCCATCAGCTGCTCGAGCTGGTCCTCGGCGCGGTGCGCGGCGAAGTAGGCGATCTGCGGCTTGAACGCGCTGACCAGGTCCTTGGTCGCGTCGACGATGGCGGCGCAGAAGTCGTAGATCCGGCCGGCGTCGCCCTTCCAGTGGGCGGGAAACCTGGCGGGATCGGGATCCAGGCCGACGCACAGCAGGGAGTCGTTCAGGCGCTCGGCGGCCTGCAGCTTCTGCATGAATTTCATGAGGTGTCCGGGAGAAAGTCGTTCGGGCGGCCGGGCGCGGCGGCGGGCGCCGGGGCCGGCGGGGTGCGGTATTGTCCCGCTTTTGCCGCCGGGCCTTCGCCGGGCCGGAGGGCATGGACGCTCACGAACGCTGGGAGGCGTGGATGGAAGTGTTGAGAACGGCGCGCCTGCGCCTGCGGTGGTTCCGGCAGTCGGACGCGGCCTTCGTGCTGGGGCTGCTCAACGAGCCGGCGTGGATCGAGCACATCTACGACGCGCAGGTCCGCACCGAGGAACAGGCCGCGGCCTGGATCCGCGAGCGCCTGGAAGCGCGCTACTGGCTGCTGGGCTTCGGCTTCTGGGCCGTGGAGCGGCTGGAGGACGGCGAGCTGGTCGGCCTGGCCGGCGTGATCCAGCGCGAGGGCCTGCCGCATCCGGACATCGGCTACGGCTTTCCGGCGCGCTACTGGGGCCATGGCTATGCGCGGGAGGCGGCGTCGGGCACCTTCGACTACTGCCGCCAGGTGCTGGGCATGCGCCACGTGATGGGCACGACCTCGCCGGAGAACCATGCCTCCGGACGCGTGCTGCTGGCGATCGGCATGACCGACGAAGGCGAGCAGCAGACCGAGGCGCACGAAGGCCTGTCGCGCGTCTACACCTGGCACGACCCGGTCGAGCGCGGTGATGCCGAGGAGATCGCCGCGCTGCGCCTGCGCTGGCGCGCGGCGCTGCAGGGGCCGGCGCGGGCCGCGCTGATGGCCTGCGTGACGCCGCAGACGCTGGATCGCGTGATGGCCAGCCGCACCGATCTGTCGCCGCAGGCGCTGGACCATCTGGCGCAGCGCTGGGCGCCGCTGGCGGATGATCCGGCGCTGCGCGCGGTGCGCACGCCCGTGGGTTGGCGGCTCGACGTGCCGGCGGACCGCTGAGCCGCTGCCTCGCCCGCGCGGGCCCTTAAGCGTGGCTGAAGGCAGGCGCGGATGGGCTCGCCTATGCTCGCGGCCATGGAAATTTCTGCTCCGCCCGCGGCCCGCATCCTGCTGATCGAGGATGACGAGCGCCTGGCGCAACTGGTGGCCGACGCGCTGCGCAAGGCCAACTACGCGGTGACCGTCTGCGGCGACGGCCTGGCTGGCGAGGCGCTGATGCGCCAGGAGCCCTTCGAGCTGGTGCTGCTGGACGGCCACCTGCCGGGCAAGGACGGCTTCGACGTGCTGCGCGACACGCGCCGCGATTTCCCCGGCCGCATCGTGATGCTGACCGCGCGCGACGACGACATCGACCAGGTGCTGGGCCTGGAAGGCGGCGCGGACGACTACATCGCCAAGCCGGTGGCGCCGCGGGTCCTGCTGGCGCGGCTGAAGGCGCTGCTGCGGCGCGACGCGCTGCCGGCGCTGCATCCGGCCGGCGAGGCGCTGCACTTCGGCCCGCTGACGCTGCTGCCACAGTCGCGCGAGCTGCGCCTGCATGGCGAGCCGGTCCCGCTGACCACGGCCGAGTACGAGCTGCTGAACTTCCTGGCCCAGCGCGCCGGGCAGGTGGTCAGCCGCGACGACATCATGCAAGGGCTGCGCGGGCTGGAGTTCGACGGCCTGGATCGCGCGATCGACGCGCGCATCTCGCGGCTGCGCAAGAAGATCGGCGACGACGCGCAGGCGCCGGCGCGGATCAAGACGGTGCGCGGGCAGGGCTACCTCTTCGCGATCGACTGATGGCCGAGATGACGCTGCGCGCCTCGCTGCTGCGGATGGCGCTCGGGCTGGGGCTGGCGGTGCTGGCGCTGATCCTGGCGGTCGAGGGGCTGGTGCTGATCGGCGCCTCCGAGGTCACGAACGACTACGTGCGCAACTTCATGCGCGGCACGGTGGATCTGCTGGTGCGCGATCTCTCGCCGCTGGATCCGCCGGCGCGCCAGGAGCGGGTGCGGCAGCTCGACGCGCAGTTCGACTATCCGGTGCGGCTGATCCGCACCGACCTGGCCCATCTGAGCGCGGAGCAGCGCCGCCGGCTCGGACGCGGCGAGGTGCTGGTCACTGGCTTCAACCGCCGCATCTACGCGGCCCTGCCGGGCGAGCCCGATCAACTGCTGCTGCTGGGGCCGCTCGATTCCAAGCGCGCGGGCGAGCTGCCGAAGGAGCTCGCCGCACAACTGGGCGTGGCGCTGGTGATCGCGCTGGCGGTGGCGGTGATCGCGTGGTGGCAGTTGCGGCCGCTGTGGCGCGACCTGCGCGGGCTGCAGCGCGCGGCCGAGCGGCTCAGCGCCGGCCGGCTCGACACCGAGTTGCCGCCGCTCAAGAGCCGGCTCTTCGCGCCCGTGGCGGCGGCGACGCGCGCGATGCTGGAGCGGCTCGCGGCCGCGATGGCGACGCAGCGCGAGCTGACGGGCGCGGTCTCGCATGAGCTGCGCACGCCGCTGGCGCGGCTGCGTTTCGCGGTGGACGCGCTGGTCGACGAGGACGATCGCGACGCGCGCGAGCAGGCGGTGATGGCCTGCGAGCGCGACATCGCCGAGCTGGACAGCCTGATCGATGCCAGCCTGATGCTGGCGCGGCTGGACATGGGGGCGCTGCAGCCGCATCTGGTCGATGGCGACCTGGGCGACATGCTGACGCGGGAGGCGGCGTCGTTGGCGCCGCTGCTCGACGGCAAGGCGCTGGACACCGACCTGCGGCTGCCGCAGGCCTTGCCCTTCGACGAGCGGCTGCTGCCCTATGCGATCCGCAACGGGCTGCGCAACGCGGCGCGCTACGCGAAGGGACGCATCCTGCTGACGGCCTGGGTCGAGGCGGGGCAGTTGTGGCTCGCCATCGACGATGACGGCGAGGGCGTGCCGCCGGCGCTGCGCGAGGCGGCCTTCGAGCCCTTCAAGCGGCTGGAGCGCAAGGGGCGCGGGACGCGCGGCTTCGGGCTGGGGCTGGCGATCGTGCGGCACGTCGCGCACGCGCACGGCGGCAATGCGCGCCTGGGCGAGGCGCCGCGGCTGGGCGGCGCGCGCCTGCTGCTGCACTGGCCGGCCGGCACCGCCTGACGGACCGCGGCGCGGGCGCGCATCGCCCGCGTGAAGCTTCGTCAAGGCGGCGGGCGCGGGTTGTCATAGACCGTCACAGAAGGGCCCCACTCGGTCCACAGACGGCGCGGCGGCGGATTCCCAGAATGAGCCCATGTCGAACGAGCCTGGGCTGGACCCCAGGGGCGACATCGATCAACCGCTCTGAAGGAGTTCCGAATGAACCGCGACAACAACAACATCCGCCCCTCGACCCACGGCAAGAAGGCCGGCCTGCTGGCCGCCGCCGCGATGGCGCTGACCCTGGGCGCGGGCGTGGCGCACGCCGACCCGGTGACCCCGTACTACATCGGTGGCGACGTGGGCAAGACCACGCAGCGCGTCGATGGCAACGCGCAGAAGCGCACGAGCGACAGCTACAGCATCTTCGGCGGCTACAAGTTCAATGAGAACTTCGCGGTCGAGGCGGCCTACACGGACCTGGGCAAGGTCGACTTCGGCGGCGTGAGCGCGAAGAACAAGGTGTACTCGCTGGACGGCATCGCGCGCGCGCCGCTGGGCGCGGGCTTCGGCGTCTACGGCAAGGTCGGCGTGGCGTACGCGCAGCGCGACTTCAACAACGGCCTGGGCGACAAGGACAAGACCGGCCTGAAGCTGGGCGTGGGCGTGGACTACGCGCTGACGAAGAATGTCTCGCTGCGCGCCGAGGCGACCCGCTTCAACAACATGCCGCAAGCCAATGGCTTCGACAAGAAGGATGACCGTCTGAGCCTGGGCGTGGCCTACCAGTTCTGACCGGCCGATCACGGTTGACCGATGCCGATTCCCCCCGGCATCGGCGCCTTCCGGGCTGCTCCTGAGCGACACCCGAAACCCCCGATTCCCGGAAGGTGCAAGGGCAGTGCAGAAATGCGCTGCCCTTTTTTCCACGGGTATACGCGGCGCCGCCGCTCAGGGCGAAATTTCCTCGAGCGCCTTGTCGGTCGTCTCAACCATCTTTCTCGCGGCGAAGAGGCCCACCACAGTCGCGCAGGCAAACATCAGGAAGACGCTGGCCACGCCCTGGGCCGTGAGCATCATTCCCACCATCGCGGGTGCCGCCGCGGAGGCGGCTCGCAACCAGGAGGTCGCCAGCCCCGTGCCGATGGCCCGCATGCGCGTCGGATAGATCTCCGGCGTGTAGAGGTAGAGCAGCACGGTGGTCGTCCCCATCACCGCGTAAGCGGTGGAAGCGAAGATGGCCACGGCCCAGACGCTCTGCGCCCCCGTTGCGACGAGCGCCAGGAGCAGCGCGCCCGCGGCGATGAAGCTCCCGGTGGCCCAGCGGCGACGCCCCACCTTGTCGACCAGCATGGCGCAGGCGAAGACGGCGCACACGCTCAGGGCGTTCGTGACCGAGGCCAGTCGCAGCGCGTCCTGCAGCGGCAGGTGATACACGGTCTTGTAGAGCGTGGGCAGCCAGTTGTTGATGCCGTTGGCGACGAAGTAGGAGGAGGCCCAAAGCACCCACACGATGAGCGTGCGCGGGCGATACAGCGGCGAGAAGAGCTCCTTCCAGCCGGCTTTCCGGGTGGACTTCAAGCCCGCCGCGAGGCTGCGTTCGCGCGCCTGGACCCGGTCCTGCTCGCGATGCACGTCCATCTGCCGGCGCGGCGTGGCCGCCTCCAGCGAAGCGATGACGCGGTCGGCGTCCTCCCAGCGTCCCTTTGAGGCCAGCCAGCGCGGCGACTCGGGCAGGCGGGTCATGAACATCAGGACCACCAGGCCGGGGATGCCGCCCACCAGGAACAGGCACTCCCAACCGTAGCGCGGCACCACGAACGCACCGACTTGCGCTGCGGCCATGAGACCCAGCGGGAAGATGAGCTCATACAGGACGAAGAAGCGTCCGCGGCCTTTGGACTGCGACATCTCGTTGATGTACGCCGCCGCGACGGGGACCTCTCCGCCCACGCCGATGCCCTGCAGGAAGCGCAGCAGGAACAGCATCTGCACGCTGCCGGCGAAAGCGCAGGCAACGCTCATGACGGACATCACCGCGACCGCGGTGGAGACAGCCGGAACGCGCCCCCACTTCTCGCCGAGCCAACCGAACAGCAGGGCGCCAATCACCTGGCCGATGTAGCCCGCCGCGATGAGCATGCCGGCCTGACCGGGGCTGAGATGCCAGAGGCCGACCAGCACCGGCAGCACGAAAGCGAGGCTGAGCGCATCGAAGGCATCCAGGAACGTGGCCGTCCCCATGACGACGCGAGTCTTTGTATGCCACCGGCAGAACGGCACGTTCTCGATGCGGAACAACAGCTTCGCCGCCTTGAGCGCCGCGGGGGGCGGCAGCTCGTCCGGCGCCGCCGGGGACGGCGCTTGCGCTGCCTCGCTCGTGGACCTCGCCCTGGCGGCGCGTGGGTTGATCGCTTCTTGCATGGGAACCAACCTCAGAAGTTATGTCGGATACCGCTTTCGAAGGCCGTCGAAGTCTGGCCCCGGAAATCGTTGGCCGCGGTGGCAACGCCACTCACCGCCGGACCGCCCGTGACGGAGAACGAGGCGCCGCCCTTGTTGGCGATGCGCGAGGCATGCGCGTACACCGCGGTGCGCTTGGACAGATGGTGCACGTAGCCGGCACCGATCAGCGTCGCATCGTTGGCGCTCTGGGCCGCTGTCGCACCCTTCTGGTCTGCTCGGACGACGGTGAACTTCAGTTCGCCGGCACCGACGGGCACCCCGGCAGCCAGGAGCGTGTTGGTGGTCTTGTCCGCGCCGTAGCGCCACTGCCGCTGTCCCACGCTCAGCTTCACGACCTTGAAGTCGTAGGAGGCGCCCCACACGCGGTCGGTGAAGTTGCGGCCGGCGTTGGCATTGCGCGTCGTGACCTGCGCGACACCGACCATCAGCCGCTCCCCCCGCCAGGCCAGGCGGCCACCGCCGGTCTTGGCCGAGCCCGCCCCGGCGGAGCCGCCTTCTCCCGCGCTCACCAGCAGCGAGCCGAATACACCGCCCAGCCCGGCCGGCAGGAAGTACTGGGCAGTGTTGGCGATGCGCAGCGTCGGGTTGAGCTGGTTGGCATCGCTGCTCACGCCGAAGGCCTGGCCGAGCGCCCGCGACGCGAAGACGGAGCGGAAGCTGTTCGCACCGGCGATGCCCAGCGTGATGAAGGGGTCCAGGTCGGACCACAGGATGTGGGTCGGCGCCCAGTCACGGCCGAGACGAATCTCGCCGAAGCGGTCATGCGCCAGGCTGACGGTCGCTCGGCGGTCCCAGAACGGCGTGTTCACCGCACCGGTGTCTCCGAGGAGGGTGCTGTCGAGATAGACGCCGGCGTTCAGGCCATCGCCGAGCGCTTCCCGTACCTGGACGACGAGCTTGCTGGTGCTGTTGGCGCCGCTCACCTCGGAGTCGATGCTGCCCAGCCGGCCATTCTTGACATGGCGGACGCCGACGTCGACCGTGCCGGACAGCGCGACCGAAGTCTGCGCCTGGCATTGCCCGCCGACCATCCCTGCCACGGCCGCGAGCGCGGCGGCGGAGAAACGGAACATGTCTTGTCTCCTATGCCGGCGTTCCTCGCCGGACGTGTAGGGGGGCCGGGTGACCGAAGTCTTCTTCGTGCCACGGGGCGCCGGCGCGCCACTGATGCCGGTTGTCGGCCACCGACGGCACTGCCGGAGGGCGGCTCGACCGTCTCCCGCAGTGCCCTGGCTTCTCGCTTACTTGGCCAGACCCGCGGAGCGCAAGGCCGCGGCGATTTCCTCGCCAGCGCCCTCCGCCAGCGGCAGCAGCGGGCTGCGCACGGTGGCGTGCTCCAGGATTCCGCGAGCCACCAGGCCGTGCTTGAGCGCGACGGTGCCTTCCATGTGGCTGCCGCGGTGGTACACGTTCCGGGTCACGGGCAAGAGGCGGTCGTGGATGGCACGGGCCTTGGCGTAGTCCTTGGCCTTGCCGGCGGCGATCAGCTCGATCAGCGGTTCCGGGGTCAGGCCTCCGTAGCCGACCAGCGCGCCATCCACGTCGAACATGGTGTGCAGCAGGTACTCGTCGTGGCAGGTCAGGATCTGCAGGTCCGGGCGTTCCTTGCGGATGACAGGGATCTCGGTGTCCCAGCGCTTCATGTTGCGCACGCCGTTCTTCATCGCGAAGACGCCCGGCAGCGCGGCGATGTCCAGCTGCGTCTTCAGGCTGTACGTGGCCTTGGTGGCGTCGGGGTACTGGAACAGGATGAGCGGAAGGCCGCTGGCCTCGTGGATGGCCTTGTAGCGGTCTTGCGGCGCTCCGTCCTGGTAGCCGAAGCGCAGCCAGCCGTGCGACGGATAAACGAGGCCGGCCGAAGCGCCCGCCTTGACCGCGCGCTTGGCTTCTTCGGCCGCGACCTGGGTGCCTTCCAGCGTGATGCCGGCAATGATGGGCAGGCGGTCGCCCACCGACTCGCGGAAGGCTTCGATGACGCGCAGTTGCTCGTCCCGCTCCAGGAAGGTGCCTTCGCCGGCGTGACCCAGAACGGTCAGGCCCTTGACGCCGTCGATACCGCCCAGCCAACTGCCCAGGCGCTGGATGGCGGCGTAGTCGACGGCGCCGTCGCGGGTGAAGGGAGTGACGGGTGCGGGCACGAGGCCGCGGAGGTCGGGGGCTTGCATGGATGTCTCCTGATGTCGCAGTGCCGGGGATGGGTGGACAACCTGACCGTCTTCTCTCTGTCGCCGGCGTCGCGCCGGTTGCGGAGACGGGTCGGTTGGCGTGAATGTAGAAATCCGTCGACCATCCGCCTAGCCACACGTCAGATGAATCAGCCATGCCAGAATTGGCATATCTCACGGAGACACGCATGAACGTCGCGGCGGTGCGCCTGTTCCTCGAGGTCGTCGAGGCCGGCAGTCTGAGCAAGGTGGCAGCACATCGGCAGACCGCGCAGTCGCACGTCAGCCGCCAGATCACGGAGTTCGAGTCCGGATACGCAGGCCCGCTGTTCCGCCGGACCGGCCGCGGCGTCGTGGTCACCGAGCTCGGCGCGCGCGTGGCAGCCCGGCTGCGTCCCTGGCTTCAGGAGACCGAGCAAATGGCGCTCGAGCTGAAGTCCGATTCCGGACGCATCGTCGGCCGGGTGACGCTGGGCATCATCCCGACGGCGGCGCATCCGCTCACCACCCGCCTGTTCGAGCGGTTGCAAAGCGAGCATCCCGGCATCTCGCTTGACCTGGTGGAGGCGCAAGGGACCGAGCTCGATGCGCTTCTGGACAGCCGTTCGTTGGACCTGGCGGTGTTGTTCCGTTTCAGCAAGCCGTCGGGACGAGACGAAAAGCTGCTGTGCAGCGTCAGCACCTACCTGGTCAGTGCCCCGGGGGACCCGCTCACGCGGCAGCCAACGCTGCCCTTCTCGCGACTGAAGGGGCTTCGCCTCGTGCTTCCGCGACGTCCCAGCCATTGGCGCAATGCGCTTGACGAGACCGCCAGGGGACTTGGCTTCCAGTTGGAGCCGGTGGCCGAGGCGGACTCGCTCACGGTGCAACGCACGCTGGCGGCCACCCAGCCCGGGCTGTACGCCATCCTCGGTCCCTACGCCTTCGCGCAGGACCTGCGCGCCGGGACGGTGCAGGCGACGAAGCTCGTGCGGCCGGACCTGATGCGTCACGTGACGCTGGCGACACCGCGGCACGGCAAGCTGACGCCGGCCTGCAAGGTGGCCGCGCAGACCATCCAGTCGCTTGTGAAGTCCTGGGGGAATCAGCTCTCGGAGCCTTGAGGGGACGGCGGCAGTGCGATGTCGCGCTGCCTTCCTGCTCGCAGCCAACTGGCAAGGACTGACCCCGGGTGTGTGTTTCCGCAATGAGGGCTTCACCTGAGCGTGCTCACTCATCGAGGTCATTTCCGCTGATCGGGCCGATCGATTGAATGGAACGCGTCACGACGTTGTGACGTTTCTCAACCTCATCAGGAGATGACCTTGAAGTCCATTCAAATGAGTGATTCCATGGGTATCTGTGAACTGACCGACGAGGAGATCGATCTCGTCCGCGGTGGAGACTCCTGGGCGGGCACGCCGGCGGGCCGCGCCACCGCTGACGGGACCGCCTGTGCCAACACGATCCTCGTGTGGAGCGGCGTCGGAGCAACCATCGGAGGAATCGGCGGCAGCTTCATCAGTGTTCTTGGCGGCTGGGCCATTGGCGGAGGGCTCGCAGCGAAATACTCCCGTGCCTGCAATGCCTCTGTGTGAAGGCCGAAGGTACCGTGTGGGCGGCGGGTGCGTACTTCGGGCGGTTGACCGCGAGGTCGATCTCGGCAGTCGTGCTCGTCCGCCTGTTGCTTCCTCTGCCCGCGTGCTGTTCGGCGTGGTCGTACCCGCTGTTGACGCTTGCCGTTGCCGGAGCGCTCCTCGCCACCGCTGCTATGCACGCCGTCACGACGCCGCTCGTGGCGGGCCTTATCGGAAAGCTCCAGAGACCGGTCCGTAGTCGGGAGGCGGTGATGCTGGGTCTCCTCACCGGATCTGCCGGGGCTGAATCCCTTTGGGCCATCTCTGCATACGCCACGGGACTGGCGCGAGTCTTTCAGACGATGGCGGTCGGATGGGCGCTGTACGCCGCCGTGCGGGTTTGGCAACTGCTGCGGAGGCGATGAGCAAGCCAGTCCCAACGACAAAGGCCCGGCAGAGCCGGGCCTTTGAACGTCATCGACCGCCGTCGCGGACGCGTCAGATCCGCTTGGCCAGCGCCTCGGCCTTGCCGGTGTAGTTGCCCGGCGTCATCGCCAGCAGGCGCTGCTTCTCGGCCTCGGGCAGTTCCAGGCCCTGGATGAACTGCTGGATCGACTCGCGCGTGATCGTCTTGCCGCGCGTCAGCTCCTTCAGCCGCTCGTACGGGTTGGGCAGCGCGTAGCGGCGCATCACCGTCTGGATCGGCTCGGCCAGCACTTCCCACGACGCGTCCAGATCCGCGTCCAGCGCGCCCTGGTTCAGCTCCAGCTTGTCCAGCCCCTTGCTCAGCGAGTCATAGCCCAGCAGCGCATACCCCAGCGCCACGCCCATGTTGCGCAGCACCGTCGAGTCCGTCAGGTCCCGCTGCCAGCGCGAGATCGGCAGCTTCTGGCTCAGGTGCGTCAGCACCGCGTTGGCCAGACCGAAGTTGCCCTCCGCGTTCTCGAAGTCGATCGGGTTGACCTTGTGCGGCATCGTCGACGAGCCGATCTCGCCCGCCTTCGTCTTCTGCTTGAAGTAGCCCAGCGACACATAGCCCCACACGTCGCGCGACCAGTCCACCAGGATGGTGTTGGCGCGCGTGACGGCATCGAACAGCTCGGCCATGTAGTCGTGCGGCTCGATCTGGATCGTGTACGGGTTGAACGTCAGGCCCAGCTGCTGCTCGATCACCGACTGGCTGAAGGCCTCCCAGTCCGTCTCCGGATAGGCCGACAGATGCGCGTTGTAGTTGCCCACCGCGCCATTCATCTTCGCCAGCAGCTTCACTTCCGCAATCACTTCGCGCGCGCGGCGCAGGCGCGCCACCACGTTCGCGATCTCCTTTCCCACCGTCGTCGGGCTCGCCGTCTGGCCGTGCGTGCGGCTCAGCATCGGATTGGCCGCCATCGCCTGCGCCATCCCGGTCAGCTTGCCGATCACGCGGTCCAGCGCCGGCAGGATCACCTGCTCGCGCGCCGCCTTCAGCATCAGGCCATGGCTGGTGTTGTTGATGTCCTCGCTCGTGCAGGCGAAGTGCACGAACTCGCCCGCCGCCTCCAGCTCCGCCTTGCCGGCGAACTGCTGCTTGATCCAGTACTCCACCGCCTTGACGTCGTGGTTCGTCGTCTTCTCGATGTCCTTGATCGCCTGCGCGTCAGCCTCCGAGAAGTTCGCCACCAGCGCGCGCAGGAACTCGCGCGAACCCGCCGGCAGCGGCTTGAATTCCGCCAGCCCGGCGTCGGACAACGCGATGAACCACTCGATCTCGACCTGCACGCGGCGGTGCATCAGGCCGAATTCCGACAGCAGCGGACGCAGCGCGGCCATGCGCGACGCATAGCGGCCATCCAGGGGCGACAGGGCGGTGAGGGCGGAGAGATTCATGGCGCGCGCCGGCCGGAACCGGCCGTTCAGGGGGTGGGACAAACCCGCGGATTCTACAGAGGGGGTCACAATAGCCCCCGCTCCGGGAACCCCGCCGACCGAGGGACGGCGTCCGGCCAGCATCACGCGCCAGTTCGAGGGAAGGCATGCAAGAGAGAAGTCAACGCAAGGGCGCGGTCTGGATGACCGCCTTGTCCGCCGTCGCGTCCGCCGCGGCGATCACGATGCTCGCCGGCTGCGGCAAGTCCGCCGACACGCCCAGGCCGCTGGCCCCGGCCGAGGCCGCGTCCGCCAGCCCCACCGTCAGCGCCACGCTGCGCCAGCAGAGCGACGAGCTGCTCGCCCGCTATCGCCAGATGATCGTGCTGATGGACGGCGAGTCCACGCTCAAGCCCGCCGAGCGCGAGGCCGTCCACGCCGTCGGCCTGCTGCTGTTCCACGACATGCAGGAGAGCATCCGCGCGCTCGAGGACACGGCGGCGAAAAGCACCGATGCCGCCGGCCTGGCCGCGCTGTCGGAATTGCTCGACCGCGTCGAGCAGGAGCCCTCCTGGTTCGACGCCGACCGCCTGGCGTTCAAGGAGTTCCTGACCCAGTTGTCGCAGCAGCTCTCGACCTCGCAGAGCATCGCCGGCCTGAAGCTGGCCAAGCGCGCCGGCGAGGACCTGACGGTGCTGGCCGAGATCGAGAACACCTACGAACAGGAATTGCGCGACACCTTCGGCCGCTTCGTGCAGCGCGGCATCGTGCCCAAGCGCGAGAAGTGGACCGACTACGTCGCCAAGCTCAAGGGCCTGTACACGCGCGAACGCATCCTCAAGGACTACGCGACCATCCTGCCCGACCTGCAGGCGCGCCCGAGCGTGACCGCGGACGGCCCCGACGCGGCCCCCGCCACGGCGCCCGCGCCGGCGGCGGCCACGCGCGGCCCCAGCAAGGAGGAGCGCGAGTACTTCGGCCGCCAGCTGCCGCCCAAGACCGTGCTGCTCACCTTCGACGACGGCCCGCATCCGCGCTACACCGACGAGATCCTGGAGATCCTCAAGCGCTATCAGGCGCCGGCCGTGTTCTTCGAGCTGGGCCGCAACCTGGGCAGCGTCGACGCGAACGGCAAGATCAAGCCCGGCCCGGGCAGCGAGGTCGCCAAGCGCGTGCTTGCCGCCGGCCATCCGATCGCGAACCACAGCTTCAGCCACGGCGTGATGTCCAAGTTCGAGCTGGACAAGGTCAAGCAGGAAGCCTCGTCGACCGAGGCGCTGCTCGACGCCGCCGGCCGCGATGGCCAGGCGCTGTTCCGCTTCCCCTACGGCGCGCGCAACGACGCGGCGCTCGGCGCCATCGAGGCGCTCAAGCTGCGCTCGATGATGTGGAACGTCGACTCGCTCGACTGGTCCGACCCGATCCCGAAGTCGATCGCGGCGCGCGTGCTGGGCGAGCTCGGCAAGCAGCAGCGCGGCATCGTGCTCTTCCATGACATCCACGCCCGCACCGTCGAGGCACTGCCGCTGGTGCTGGACCAGCTCAAGGCCGAGGGCTACAGATTCGCGGCCTGGAAGGACGGCAAGATCGTGCCGGTCGACGCGCCGGCCGCGGACGCCGCCGCGCCGGAACTGGCGGGCGCCAATCTCTATCGCGAGAGCTACGCGCTGGTGATCGGCATCGATCAATACAAGACCTGGCCGCGCCTGCAGCATGCGGTGCGCGACGCGCGCGCGATCCAGGAGACGCTGCAGACGCAGTTCGGCTTCAAGCCCGAGAACGTCACCACGCTGACCGATGGCGAGGCCACGCGCGCCAACATCCTGCGCACGCTCAACGGCATGGCGCGCAAGGGCGCCGACGGCAAGCTCAAGCGCGATGACCGCGTGTTCGTGTTCTTCGCCGGCCATGGCAGCACGCGCAAGCTGCCCAGCGGCCGCGACGTCGGCTACATCATCCCGGTCGACGCCGGCACCGACGACCTGCAGACCGACGCGATCGCGATGCCGCAGCTGCAGGAGCTCGGCGAGGCGCTGCCCGCCAAGCATGCGTTCTTCGTGATCGATGCCTGCTACTCGGGCCTGGGCCTGACGCGCGGCGGCGCGCCGGGCGGCAGCGCCAACTTCGTGCGCGACAACGCGCGCCGGCTCGGCCGCCAGATGATGACGGCCGGCGGCGCCGACCAGCAGGTCGCGGACGACGGCCCCGGCGGCCATTCGGTCTTCACCTGGACCCTGCTGCAGGCGCTGTCCGGCAAGGCCGACCTCAATGGCGACGGCCTGATCACCGCCACCGAGCTCGCCGCCTACGTGGCGCCGGCCGTGTCGTCGATCGCGCACCAGACGCCGGCCTTCGGCAGCCTGCCGGGCAGCGAAGGCGGCGAGTTCATCTTCGAGCTCGCCTCCGCGCAGGAGCAGGCGCTGAGCGGCGACAGCAACCAGCTCGATGCCAAGGCCAGCGCGCTGGCCAAGCAGGCCGACGCGGCGCGCGACGCGCAGCTGCAGCCGGTGGCGGCCTCGGCGCCGAGCGGCGCGGCACCCGCGAGCGCCACCGCGGTGCAGGTCACGCTGAAGAACCTGGACGGCACGGACACCGCCATCGCGACCAGCGCGGCGCCGGCCCCGGTGCCGGCGCGCGTGGCCGCGCAACGCGCCAACGACCGCGGCCTGCAGCTCTACAAGGAACGCCGCTACGACGAGGCCGAAGCCGCCTTCACCGAGGCGCTCAAACTGCAGCCCAAGTTCGCGCTGGCGGCCAACAACCTGGGCTTCATCTACTACAAGCGCGACAAGCCGGCCGAGGCCGCGCGCTGGTACCGCAAGGCCATCGAGATGGACGGCAGCCGCGCCCTGGCGCATCTGAACCTGGGCGACGCGCTGCTGCGCGCCGGCGACGACACGGGCGCGCAGGCCGCGTACCGCGCCTTCATCGAGCTCTCGCCCAAGCACGCGCGCAGCGCCGAGCTCAAGGCCTGGGTCGAGCACCCGGACAGCGCGAAGAAGCCGGAGCCGCCGCGCTGAACCGGCCCGGCCGCGGGCGGCCGCCAGGCCGGCGGCAAGCGGGTTGTCCCCGATGCAGGGGGCGCCCGCTTGCTGCTTAATCCGGCCTTTCCCGCTCGGTTCACGACTGGTTACCGCTTCGCCCGATGGTCTCCCTGGCTTCCGATGGCGCCGCACCGCGCCTGATCCGCGTGCATCAGATCGACCCCCTGGCCTGGGCCCCGCTGCTCGCGGCCAGCGAAGCCGAGGGCTGGCAGATGCTGCGCCGGCTGATGGATGAATGGCGCAGCGGCGCCAACCGCTATGAGCAACCCGGCGAATCGCTGTGGGCCTGGTTCGATGCGAACGGGCAGGCGATCGCCGTGGGCGGCCTCAATGTCGAGCCGGCGCCCGGGCGCCCCGGCACCGGCCGCATGCGGCGCTTCTACGTGCATCCCGCGTGGCGCGGGCATGGGCTGGCCAAGCGCCTCGTCAACGCGGTGCTGGCGAGCGCGCAAGGACACTTCAGCCGCCTGCACGTGAATTGCGAAAGCCCCGAATCGGCCACCTTCTGGAGCCGCTGCGGCTTCGCGCCGGTCGACGCGCTGGGCGAGCCGGCGGCGCGACCCGCGCGCTACACCCACGTGCGGCTGCTGCCGCGCTTCCAGGCGGCTTGAGCGAGCCCGGCCGGCGTCAACCGGCTTCTGTCCGCCTCAGTCCGCTTCAAACCGCTTTCGGCGGCCAGTGCGCCGCGCACACCTCGGCGACCAGCGGCAGCGCCTCGATGCGCTGCAGCAGCGTGAAGAACGCCGGCCGCGCGGTCTCGAGGTGCCTCCTCGAGCCGGACCATTTCGAGACGATCACCGCCATCGCGTCGAGCGCGCCCGGTGCCGTGCCGCTGAGCCAGGGCCGGCCCGTGAACATGTCCGCGAAGAGCTCCCAATGCCGGTGCAGCCGGTCCTTGGTGCCCGCGATGATCGCGTCGTGATCGTCCTTTGCGGTCCGCGTCGTGTAGCGCCCGGGGTAGTCGATGATGCTGATGCAGCTGTAGCAGTTGGCCGCGATGTAGACCAGTCCGCGCAGGATCTGGTCGCGCTGCCGGTCGTCGTCGCCGAGCAGGCGCGCCGCCGGAAAGCGCAGGCCCAGGTGCATCAGGATCGCGCCGCTCTCGCTCAGCACCTCGCCTTCCGGGGTGCGCAGCGTGGGGATCTGCATCAGCGGATTGAGCGCGCGCAGCGCGGCCTGCTCCGAGCCGTTCTCCCACGACGAGGCATGCACGGTCCGGTAGGCCTGGCCGCACCAGCGCAATCCGATCTCGGCGATCGCCGAGCCCGAGCCCTGGGTGCCATAGAGAACGTAGCCGCTGTCGCTCATCTCGCGCTCCTTTGAAGGGGGGAGCGGCGAGTGTAGGACCCGGGTCAGCGCTCGAAGAAGCGCATCCGTTCCTCGTCGGCCGGGTGCGAGCTGAACGCGATGCGCAGCATCTCGCCGGCGCCCGCCTTCGCGGCGTCGCGCATGTCGCGTGCGACGCCCTTGGGCTCGGAGGCCGCCGCCTGCTTCGCCTGCGCTTCGCGCTCGCGGCGCCAGTCGCCCAGGCGCTCGAACAGCAACAGCATCGACCGCGGCGAGCGGCCGCTGTCGATCAGCAACTGCCGCGCCTGCGCGTCCGCCGCGCGCTCGAAGTCGCGCGAGTAGCTGGCGTTCATCAGGATCGTCGGCGCGCCGGCCAGCACGCTGGAGAAGTCGCCGATCGCCACGCCCAGCAGCGCGCCCACCAGCGTCGCGCGCATCGTCAGCCGCATGCCGTGCTGCTCGCGCACATGGCCCAGCTCGTGCGCGAGCACGCCCAGCACCGCGTCGGGCTGGTCGCCCAGCAGCTTCAGCAATTCGTCGGTGACGACGATGTGCCCGCCCGGCAGCGCGAACGCGTTCGGACCGAGCGCGCGCCCGGTGTCGCGGAAGTGCAGCTGATAGTTGGCCGGCAGGTCGGGCTGGCTCGCGACCATCATCGCGAAGCGCTGGCGCCATTCGCGCTGCTCGGCCTCGGGGATGCGGCTCGGCTTGAGCAGGAAGCCCTCGAGCTGCTCGAGCGCGTGATCGCCGATGGACTGCTCGATCGTCGCGGGCACGTGGCGCGCGACGGTGTCGGCCACCGCGGGCACGCCCCAGTGCCAGGTCGCCGCGGCCACGGCCACCACCGCCACCAGGGCGACGGCGGTGTGCCGCCAGCTGGAGAACCAGGTCGCCGCCAGCCCCGTGCCGAGCCCGCGGCCGTCCGTCGCGGCGAGGACCCAGTCATCCCAGGCGCCGGCGTCCTGCGTCGTCAGCACGCCGCCGTCAGGCAGCTGCGCCTGCCGCCGGCCGTGGCGCGTGCGCTCCGGCCACAGCACCTGCCGGACGGGGTAGCGGCGCTCGACGGTTGCCAGGTCCTGGTCATGGACGACCAACTGGTCCTGCTCCAGCCACAGCCGGACCGGCCGCGCGCGGGCGCTGCGGCCATCGAAGTAGTCCGCCCGCAGCGACGGCGCGGCCGTGTCCCCGCCCATCACAGACCCATGTCGATGCCGAAGAAGTCGCCGGCGAATTCGCCCGCGGCTCCCGGGTTCTCGCTGGCCTGGCCGGCGACCCAGGCGTCGGCGTCGCCGTCCATGGTCAGGCTGACGGCCTCCAGCCGCAGCCGCGTCGTGTGCACGACCGCGAAGGGGCGGTACAGGCCGAGCGTGACCGCCGTCAGCAGCCAGTTCTTCAGCGTCAGGCCCACCAGCGGTCCGAGCGGCAACTGGCTCGTGAACGCCAGGTCCTGCGAGGTGGTGGCGTTCCACAGCAGGTTCTGGAAGCGCGCGGTGAAGAACGGGCCGATCACCGCGAAGTACACGAGGTAGCCGGCCGCGCCCAGCACGAAGGCGAGGATCAGGCCGACGAACTTGGATTTCACGACGACCGCGCTCGCGCCCAGGACCAGCGCCATCACCAGACCGGTGGCGAAGGCCACGAGCAGCGACAGGCCGAAGGCCTTCAGGCACAGCCAGTACACCGAGCCGGTCGACATCGACAGCTCGCCCTGCTGGCCGGCGATGCGGTAGCCGCGGTGCTGGTAGCGCTTGATCATCGTGAGGATCCACGGCGTGCACAGGCCGGCCAGCAGCATCGCGCCCAGCACGGTCATCTCGATCACGCCGAAGCGCGGTCTGCCGTCGGCGGCGATGCCGGCGGGGCCGCCGATGGCCTGCGCCGCCAGGATCACGCCGGAGCCGATCCACAGCGGCAGGAAGGCCGCGTACGCGCCCTTGAGCGAACCGTTGAAGCCCAGTCTCAGTCCGCGCCAGGCCGTGTTGCCCAGGCGGAACTGCAGCCCGGCGCGCCACAGCGCCGGCCAGATCAGGGCCAGGATGCCGAAGGCCACCAGCCCGGCCACCGGCGAGAAGTGCCCCGCCGCCGAGTAGGCGCCCATGAGCACCATCAGCAGCACGTGGCCGCGGAACATCTTCCAGGGATCGCCGTGGAAGGTCAGCGCGTGGCCGTCGACCAGCGTGTTGGCATAGAAGTAGCGGATCCTGCGCGCCTTGGCGAATGGCCAATACAAGGTCGCGGTGACGATCGTCAGGAGCAGGTTGACGATCCAGATGCGGAAGTACTCGCTGCCCGACCCGGTGAAGCGGATGTCGAGCTTGCGTTTGCGGAACTCCGATTGCGGCCACCCGGTCAAACCGCCGGTAGCCGCACTTTCCTGGTGCTGTGACATGGATTCCCTCTCTCTGTGCTGTGCACGCGGTGGTGCTCTGTTGCCCGTTGGCGGGCTCTTGTGTGTCCATGGCGGCTTCGCTGTTCGACTTGACGTCGCCGCAAGGCCGCCGGCCCGCTCCTCCGCGGGGCGGGCGAGAGTGTGCGTCACCGGCGCAGGGGACGGCAATACACCCAAATGAGGGCGGCGGCACCGTTGCATCCGGGAGTCAGCCGAGGGAAGCGACTCGCTAGAATCCGCCGACACCATGAAGCTCATCGGATCCCTCACCAGCCCCTACGTCCGCAAGGTCCGCATCGTCATGGCGGAGAAGAAGCTCGACTACCAGTTCGAGCTGGAAGACGTCTGGGGCAGCGACAACATCCTCAAGATGAACCCGCTCGGCAAGGTGCCGTGCCTGGTCATGGAGGGACAGGATTCGATCACCGGCGCGATGTTCGATTCGCGCGTCATCGTCGAATACGTGGACACGCTCTCCCCAGTGGGCCGTCTGATCCCGGACCGCGGCCGCGAGCGCTGCGAGGTCCGCACCTGGGAAGCGCTGGCCGATGGCCTGATCGACGCCTGCGTCGCGGCGCGCCTGGAGCACACCTGGTCCGGCCGCGCGCCGGGCGAGCGCAGCGAGGCCTGGGTCAAGCGCCAGATGACCAAGGTGCATGCGTCGCTGCAGGCGATGGGCCTGGGACTGGGCGAGAAGACCTGGTGCTCCGGCAACCACTTCACGCTGGCCGACGTCGCGCTCGGCTGCGCGCTGGGCTATCTGGACTTCCGCTTCGCGCAGATCGACTGGCGCGCCGCGCACCCGAACCTGGCCAGGCACTTCGACAAGCTCATGACGCGCCAGAGCTTCCAGGACACGCTCCCGCCGGCCGGCGCCTGATACTTTCCGCCGCGGTTGTCGACTGGGCCCACAATCGCCCGATCCGGCTCGAGATCCGAGCCGGTCTGACATTCCGTTGACGGACCCTGGGAGGACTGGATGGGTGTGAAGCGAGCGTTGGCGCCGATCGGGCGTCTCTTCGGCCGGCTGTGGTGGTTCCTGGACGGGACCCGGCGCGTGGTGTTCACGCTGCTGTTCTGGCTGATCGTGATCGGCCTGATCTGGGCCTCCACGCGCGGCGCCAAGCCGCTGCAGGACAAGACCACGCTGGTGCTGGACATCCAGGGCGAGGTCGTCGAGCAGTTCTCCGGCTCTCCGCGCGATCAGGCGATCGCGCAGATCAAGGGCGAGAACCGCGCCCAGACCCGGCTGCGCGACATCGTGCGCGCGCTCGACGCGGCCGCCAAGGACGACAAGATCGCGCAGGTGCTGGTCGACCTGGACCAGATGGGCTCGGCCACGCCGGCCGCGCTGCACGAGATCGAGGCGGCGATGACCCGCTTCAAGGCCAGCAGGAAGCCGCTGGTGGCGTACGGCAATGCCTATGACCAACGCGCGTATTACGTGGCCGCGCAGGCCTCCGAGGTCTATGTCCATCCGATGGGCGGCGTCCTGATCGAGGGCTACGGCCGCTACCGCAACTACTACAAGGACGCGCTGGACCGCCTGGGCATCGCGCCCAACGTGATGCGGGTGGGCACCTACAAGAACGCGGTCGAACCCTATTTCGCCAACGGTCCGTCGAAGGCGACGCTGGAGGCCGAGGGCTACCTCTACGACGAGCTGTGGGCCCGCTATCAGGCCGGTGTCGAGGCGGCGCGCAAGCTGCCCAAGGGCGCGATCCAGCGCGCGATCGACGAGTTGCCGCAGCGCCTGGCGGCGGTCAACGGCGATCCGGGCAAGTTCGTGCTGGCCGAGAAGCTGGTCGACGGCCTGAAGACGCAGGACGAGATCGATGCGCTGCTCGAGAAGCGCGGCGCCAAGGACGACAAGCACCTGCGCAGCATCCATCTCGGCGCCTATGTGGCGCAGCTGCCGCCGAAGCTGCCGGCGGCCGAGGGCCAGGTCGGCATCATCGTGGCCGAGGGCGAGATCGTCGACGGCAATGCCGGTCCGGGCAAGATCGGCGGGGAGTCGATGTCCAAGCTGATCCGCCAGGCGCGCGAGGACGACAAGATCAAGGCCATCGTGCTGCGCGTGAATTCGCCGGGCGGCAGCGCCTTCGCGTCGGAGCTGGTGCGGCGCGAACTCGAGGTGACGCGCGCGGTCGGCAAGCCGGTGGTGATCTCGATGGGCGGTGTCGCGGCCTCGGGCGGCTACTGGATCTCGATGGCGTCCGACGAGGTCATCGCCGATCCGTCGACGATCACCGGCTCGATCGGCGTGTTCGGCATGCTGCCCACCGGCGAGAAGCTGCTGGACAAGCTGTCGATCCACACCGGCGGCTACACGACCACCTGGCTGGCGAGCGGTTATGACCCGCGGCGGCCGCTGGATCCGCGGCTGGCGCAGGTGGTGCAGTCGTCGATCGAGCACATCTATGCCGAGTTCACCGGCAAGGCGGCGCAGGCGCGCAAGAAGACGCCGCAGCAGATCGATGCCGTGGGTCAGGGCCGGGTGTGGACGGGCGCGCAGGCGCTCGAGCGCGGGCTGGTCGATCGCAACGGCCTGCTGGCCGACGCGGTGGCGAGCGCCGCCAGGCGCGCCAAGCTGGGAGACGATCCCACGGTGCGCTACGTCGAGCCCGAGCGCAGCACGGTCGATCGCATCCTGACCAGCGTCGGCGACGCGGCCGCGCCCTCGCTGCGCGGCATGGTGATGCATGCGCTGGGCGGTCTGCCCGCGATGCCCGCGCCGCTGCAGGAGGCTCAGGCCGACATGAGCTGGCTGGCCGAGCAGGCGCAGGCGGGCCCGGCGGGCAGCAAGCCGCCGGTGCGAGCGATCGTGCATTGCCTCTGCACGGCGCCCTGAGCGCGCGGCGGGTGGCTCCGGGGCCGGCGGGACCTGGAGCCGTGGCTATACTCCCGCCCCATGGCGCCGATTTGTCCGGCTTGCGGGCGCCCAAGAAATGCAGCTAAAGAGGGACACCCGATCCACGGATCGAGACCCGGTGTTCCGCTTCAAGCAGCGGCGCCGGGTTTTGCTTTTTGAGGTGTTCCATGGGATCTGTCGGTGACGTCACACCGCAGCGCTTGTTGTTCGATGAGCCGCTGACCCTGCGCAGCGGGGCCCGGCTGGGCGGCTACGAACTGATGGTCGAGACCTACGGCCGTCTGAACGAGGACAAGTCCAATGCGGTGCTGGTGTGCCATGCGCTGAATGCGAGCCACCACGTGGCCGGCACGCATGCCGGCGTCGAGAAGAGCGAGGGCTGGTGGGACAACCTGGTCGGGCCGGGCAAGCCGCTCGACACGGACCGCTTCTTCGTCATCGGCATCAACAACCTGGGCTCGTGCTTCGGCTCGACGGGCCCGATGCATCTGAATCCGGCCACCGGCCGCGTCTACGGCGCGGATTTCCCGGTGGTGACGGTGCATGACTGGGTCGACGCGCAGGCGCGGGTGCTGGATCGCTTCGGCATCCGCCAGCTGGCGGCGGTGCTGGGCGGCTCGCTGGGCGGGATGCAGGCGCTGGACTGGTCGCTGCGCTATCCGGACCGGATGCGACACTGCATCGCGGTCGCGACGGCGCCCAACCTGTCGGCGCAGAACATCGCGTTCAACGAGGTCGCGCGGCGCGCGATCATCACCGACCCCGAATTCCACGATGGCTTCTTCTACGAGCACGGCGTCGTGCCGCGCCGAGGCCTGCGGGTGGCGCGGATGATCGGCCACATCACCTACCTGAGCGACGACGTGATGGAAGAGAAGTTCGGCCGCCAGATGCGGGCGGCGGAGCTGGGTTACTCGACCTCGGACATCGAGTTCCAGATCGAGAGTTACCTGCGCTATCAAGGCGACAAATTCAGCGAGTACTTCGACGCCAACACCTATCTGCTGATCACGCGGGCGCTGGACTACTTCGACCCGGCGCGCGAGCACGGCGGCGACCTGAGCCGCACCTTCGCGAGCGCGCTGTGCAAGTACCTGGTGGTGAGCTTCACGACGGACTGGCGCTTCTCGCCGGCGCGCTCGCGGGAGATCGTCAAGGCGCTGCTGGACAACAAGCGCGACGTCTCCTACGCCGAGATCGATGCGCCGCACGGCCACGACGCCTTCCTGCTGGAGGATCCGCGCTACCACGGTGTGCTGCGCGCCTACTTCGACCGGATCGCGAAGGAGCACGAACGTACGGTGCCGGGCGCGACGGCGCAGGTCCCGCATCGGCTGGCGGGAGTGGCGGTATGAGCGATCGGGCCGTGATGGACATGATCGCCGAGCTGGTCCCGGCGGGCTCGCGCGTGCTGGACCTGGGCTGCGGCACCGGCGAGCTGCTGGCCCATCTGCAGGAGACCAAGGGCTGCACGGGCTATGGCGTGGAGCTCGACGATGCGAATGTGCTGGCCTGCGCGCAGCGCGGCGTCAACGTGATCCAGCTCAACCTGGAGGAGGGGCTGGCGATCTTCGAGGACCAGAGCTTCGACGTCGTGCTGCAGCTGGAGACGCTGCAGAACCTGCGCAACACCGAGGCGATGCTGCGCGAGACCGCGCGGGTCGGGCGCATCGGCGTGGTGAGCTTCCCGAACTTCGCGCACTGGCCCAACCGGCTGCAGGTGCTGCAAGGCCGGATGCCGGTCACGCGGGTGCTGCCGTACCAGTGGTACGACACGCCCAACATCCGCGTCGGCACCTACGCCGACTTCCAGATCCTGGCGCGCAAGTGCGGGCTGCGGGTGCTGGACAGTTTCGGCGTGCAGGCGGGCCGCCAGGTGCGCATGCTGCCCAACCTGATGGCCAGCATGGCGGTGTTCAAGTTCGATCGGGATTGAGGGGCAGGGCCGAGCGCCTCTCTCGCGTTACTCCTCGTAGCGCCCCAGCCTCACCATCGTCTGCCCCGCCTGGCCGGCGCGCCGCGACGGCATGATCAGCACGCACGCGTCGTGCGGCGTGATCCAGCGCCGCGCGCCGTCCTCGGCCAGCGGCGTCCCCGCCTCCGGGATCACCATCAGGTGATGCGTCGGCATCAGGAAGCGGAAGTCCGCGCTCGCCGCCGTCACGGCCTCGCCGACACGCACCAGCCGCTGCCGCGCCGGCGCCGGCGCGCGCAGCCGCCCGCGCGTCCAGGCCTCATCGGCCATCCCCAGATGGCGCAGGAAGCGCGCCGTCACGTCGATCGCCAGGTCCGCGCTCGCGGGCTCCCAGTGGGCGCCGCATTCGACCAGCACCGCCTGCCGCCCGCTCGCCGGATCGGCGAAGCCGCCCCGGTCGATCATCCGCAGTCCGGCCGCATGGCCCGTGTCCACCAGCAGCGTCTGCGGCTGGCCCAGCGCCCGCGCCAGCGGCACGCTCTTGTCCGTCATGCCGCAGATCGTCAGCGCCGGCGCGCCGGGCTCCTGCATCGAGTGCAGGTCCAGCAGCACGTCCGCCGCGTCGACGAAGGGCGCGAGCTCGCGAGCCCGCCGCAGCTCCGCCGAGTCGCGCGATCCGCGCAGCACCGCGTCGTCCCAGACGCGGTTCATGTCCTCGTCGACGCAGCGCGAGGCGAAGGGCTCCAGCGGATCGAAGCGTCCGAAAGCCTCGACGTTCGCGAACGCCAGCACCAGCCGGCCGCGCGCGGGCCTGAACGCCTCGCGCAGCAGGCCATCCAGCGCGATCGCGCCGCACAGCTCGTTGCCATGCGTCAGCGCCACCACCATCGCCGACGGCCCCGGCCGCCCCGAGTCGAGCACGTGCACGAACTCGGCGTCCGTCCCCGTGCCGCGCCGCCAGCGCTCGATCGGCGGCGGCTGCAGCCGGACCTCCGGGTGGAAGGGCGGGAAGGGCTCGGGCAGGGCAGGCGTCATCGGCGTCGAAACGTGGGGGTGTCCACGGCGATCAGGCATGGCGGGCGATCCTACACTCCGGGCCCATGAAGACCTTGACCGGCCATGACGGCCTCCCGCTGCACTGGCGGGAATGGGGCGCCGACCTGTCGCTCCCCACCCGCGGCTCCGTGCTGATCGTCCACGGGCTCGGCGAGCACATCGGCCGCTACGAAGCCCTCGCCCAGCGGCTCAATGACTGGGGCTGGCATGCCGCCGGCTTCGACCAGCGCGGTCATGGCGCTTCCGGCGGCCCGCGCGGCGACGTTCCCCGCCACGACAGCCTGCTGCTCGACCTCGCCGCCGCCATCGACAGCCTGCGCGCCGACCAGCGCAAGGGCCGCGGTCCGCTGATCCTGCTGGGCCACAGCATGGGCGGCGCGGTGGCGGCGCGCTTCGTCGCGGGCGCGCTCGAGCAGGCGCCCTGGTCACGCCCCGTCGACGGCCTGGTCCTGAGCTCCCCGGCGCTGGACGCCGGCCTGTCCGCCTTCCAGCGCGGCCTGCTCGGCGCCACGCTGCCGCTGGTGCCGCACCTGGCGGTGGGCAACGGGCTCAATCCGGGCTGGGTCTCGCGCAGCGCCGACGTCGTCCAGGCCTACAAGGACGATCCGCTGGTCCATGACCGCATCACGCCGACGCTGGCGAAGATGATCGCGTGCTTCGGCCCCGAGACGCTGCCGCTGGCCCCGCGCTGGGCCACGCGCACGCTGCTGATGTGGGCCGGCGCCGACCGCTGCGTCGCGCCGGCCGGCAGCGCCGCGTTCGCCGCGGCGGCCGCCGCCACGGGCCGGGTGCAGGCGGTGCCCTTCCCGGGCCTGGCACACGAGATCTTCAACGAGCCTGAGCGCGAGCAGGTCTTCGCCCGGCTGCGCGCCTGGCTGGACGCACGCTCCTAGAATCGCCCGATCCACCCCCAACCCGTCCGGAATCGCCGGCGCGATTCCGCGCGGCGCCCGGGCCCGCCAGGCGGCCGACCGGCCGCGCAGGAGATCCGCATGAACGCACGTGATCCGTCGTTGCCGCTGCAAGCCGATGAAATCAGCGCCCTGGGCGCCTTCGCCGAAAAGGTGTGGGACCAGGAGATCGTCCCCGCGCTCAGCGACTACATCGCCATTCCCGCCAAGAGCCCGATGTTCGACGCGGACTGGCAGTCCCACGGTTACATCGAGCGCGTCGTGCGCGACGCCGCGCAGTGGGTGGAGAGCAAGAAGATCCCCGGCCTCAAGCTGGAAGTCATCCGCCTGGAGGGCCGCACGCCGGTCATCTTCTTCGAGCTGCCCGCGACCAAGGCGGGCGGCGACGACACCGTCGTGCTGTATGGCCACCTCGACAAGCAGCCCGAATTCAATGGCTGGCGCGCCGACCTCGGCCCCTGGACGCCGAAGTACGAGGACGGCAAGCTCTACGGCCGCGGCGGCGCCGACGACGGCTACGCGATCTACGCCTCGATCACCGCGCTGATGGCGCTGGACCAGCAGGGCGTGCCGCGCCCGCGCTGCGTCGGCCTGATCGAGACCTGCGAGGAATCGGGCTCCTACGACCTGCCGGCCTACATCGACGTGCTCAAGCCGCGCCTGGGCAATGTCTCGCTGGTGGTGTGCCTGGACTCCGGCGCCGGCGACTACGACCGCCTCTGGATGACGACCTCGCTGCGCGGCATGGTCTCGGGCGTGCTCAAGGTCGAGGTGCTGACCGAGGGCATCCACTCCGGCGACGCCTCGGGCGTGGTGCCGTCCTCGTTCCGCATCCTGCGCCAGGTGCTGGACCGGCTGGAGGATTCCAGGACCGGCCGCCTGCTGCCCGAGTCCTTCCACTGCGAGATCCCCGGCGTGCGCGTCGAGCAGGCGCAGGCGACCGCCGCGATCCTCAAGGAGGAGGTCTACAAGCGACTGCCCTGGGCCTGCGGCGCGGACGGCGGCCCGGTGCTGCCGGTGACCTCGGACCCGGTCGAGGTGCTGCTGAACCGCACCTGGCGGCCGACGCTGTCGGTGACCGGCGTGGATGGATTCCCCGAGCTCAAGAACGCCGGCAACGTGCTGCGCCCGTACACCGCGTTCAAGCTGTCGCTGCGCCTGCCGCCGCTGATCGACGGCAACGAGGCCGCGCTGCGGCTCAAGGCGCTGCTCGAGGACAACGCCCCCTACAACGCCAAGGTCAGCTTCGTGCCCGACGGCCGCGCCGGCGCCTATGGCGCCACCGGCTGGAACACGCCCGAGCTGTCCTCGTGGCTGAGCCAGGCGCTGGACGACGCCAGCCAGGCGCATTTCGGCCAGCCGGTCGGCTACATCGGGCAGGGCGGCACGATCCCCTTGATGAGCATGCTGCAGAAGGGCTTCCCGGCGGCGCAGATGATGGTCTGCGGCGTGCTGGGTCCCAAGAGCAATGCCCATGGCCCCAACGAGTTCCTGCACGTGCCCTATGGCAAGCGCCTGACCGCCGCGGTGGCGCAGGTGATCGCCGCGCACCCCTGACGGCGCCGGGCCGCGGCCCGCTCGCCGACCGACGTTGAAAGAGGCGGCCCGCCACGCGCGGCGCCCGCCCGAAGGAGACGGGATGGATCAGGTCAAGGCCATGCGGGTGTTCACCCGCGTGATCGACGAGGGCAGCCTCGCCGGCGCCGCGCGGGCGCTGGACCTGGCGCCGGCCGTGGTGACGCGGCTGGTGGCCGACCTCGAGGAGCACCTCGGCGCGCGGCTGCTCAACCGCACGACGCGGCGCCTGTCGCTGACCGATGTCGGCGAGGGCTACCTGGAGCGCTGCCGCCGCATCCTCAGCGACATCGAGGAAGCCGAGGCGCTGGCCTCCGCCGCCGTCAACGAGCCGCGCGGCAACCTGCGCGTGCTGATGCCGCCGGCGATCGCGATCCACCAGCTGGCGCGGCACATGGCCCGCTTCCATGCGCTGTATCCGCTGGTCAGCGTCGAACTGGTCGCGCCGGGGCCGGTGGACACGATCGACGAGAGCTTCGACGTCACCATCATCTCGACGCGCAGCCCGCTGCAGGGCGACTTCATCGCCCGCAAGCTGGCCAACACCGAGGTCATCATGTGCGCCTCGCCCGAATACCTCGGGCGGCGCGGCCGGCCGCAGCATCCCTCCGAGCTCAAGCAGCACGACGTGCTGCTGCCGCCGATCCACGAGCTGGCGCGTGGCGTGACCTTCGAGCGCTGCGGCGCCGACGGATTGACCGCCGAGAGCTATTTCGCGATCCCGTCGCGGCCGGTGATGACGACCTCCTCGGTCGACACCAAGTACGCCTGCGCGCTGCACGGGCTGGGCGTGGCGGGGCTGCCGTCCTTCGTCGTCGGCGACGCGCTGATGGAGGGGGCGCTGGAGCGCGTGCTCTCGCAATGGCGCATCTACAACTACCAGCTGTGGGCGGCGATGCCCACGCGCAAGTTCGTCCCGGCGCGCACTCGCGCGTTCATGGACTTCCTGATCGAGATCTTCGGCGGCCGGGACGAGGATCCGTGGCTGGCCGCCGCGGGCTGCCCGACTTACCTGGCGGCGCAGGAGCTGCTCTCCGCGCGGGCGGCCAAGGAAGCCAGGACGGCCGCGCCCGCCGCTGGCGACTGATCAGCGCAGGCTGAAACCGGTCTGCGTGTACTGCGGCTGCAGGTCCTCGATGAGGCGCAGCAGCGGCGACAGCTCGACATAGCGCGTCGCCGTCTTCACGACGTAGGCGTAGAAGCGCGGCAGGTCCTCGGCGTAATGCGGCTTGCCGTCGCGGTGCTTGAGGCGGCAGAAGATGCCCATGATCTTGAGCTGGCGTTGCAGCACGGTCCATTCCAGGCGGCGCCAGAACAGGCCGAAGTCGAGCGCCATTTCATGCGGGTCCTCGCCGGACGGATCGGCCGGATCCGGGCCGAACAGGCCGGCCTGACGCGCGCCTTCCCAGTAGCGGACGGCCCAGTCGAGCTCCTCGGCTTCCTCCCAGGAAATGAAGGCGTCGCGCAGCAGCGAGGCGATGTCATAGGTGATGGGGCCCATCACCGCGTCCTGGAAGTCCAGGATGCCCGGCGTGCCGGCATCAGCCGGGCAGACCATCAGATTGCGCGGCATGTAGTCGCGGTGCATCGGCACCCGCGGCTGCGCCGCGATGTTGGCCGCCAGCAGCGTCACCGTGCGGTCCCAGTAGCCGCGCTGCTTCTCGTCCCACTGCCGGCCGTGGTGGGCCTGGACGCACCAGTCGACGAAGATCTGCAGCTCGCGGCGCACGAAGGCCTCGTCGAAGGGCGGCAGGGCGCCGTCGGCGCGCGCGGCCTCGCAGGACTGCCAGCGCAGCAGCGCCGCGGTCGCGTCGCGCATCAGCGCCTGCGGCCGGGTCATGTCGCCGTCGCGCTGGGCCTGCAGCAGGGCGTCGATGTAGGAGCCGGTGCCCAGGTCCTCCATCAGCGCGAAGCCCAGCGCCGCGTCATGCGCCAGCAGCGCCGGCACGTGCAGGCCGCAGCCGGCCATGAGCTGACCGACCTCGACGAAGCGCGTCAGCTGGTTCGGCTGCGCGGGATCGTCCATCACGATCAGGGTGCGGCCGTCCGCGGAGGCGATGCGCAGGTAGCGCCGGAATCCCGCGTCGCTGCTGGCGGCGGCCAGCGTCCCGGGCAGCAGGCCATGCGTGGCCACCAGCGGCGCCAGCCAGAGTTGGAAGCGGCCGGCGCGATCGGCATCGGGCCAGAGCGCCGTGGCGGCGGGGAAAGCGGGAGCGGTCGTCATCGGGCGCGGGGCGTAGAAGCGGAAGGGGCCGCTGCGGCAGCGGCCCCGGGGTCGGTGACAAGGCGTTCGGGCGGTCCGGCCAGCCGGCGAGCCTCGTGGATAATGATTCTACAAACCCCGGGCAGCGCGGCGCGACCGACGCGCGGCCGCCTGACCTCTGCAAGACGCTGCCCGCCTGATGCGCCCTTCGGTTCCCCGTCCCCGTCCGATCTCCCTGGCCGCCGCATTGGCGGTGACGCTGCCCGCGCTGGCGGCGCAGGCCCAGGAGTCCGCCGGCCAGCCGCTGGTGCTCAAGGCCGTCAAGCAACTGCACCAGACCAAGCGCAAGGACGTCCGTCCGGCGATGGCGCTGAGCGCCGACCGCATCACCAGCGAGCTCGACCAGACCTCCACCGCCGAAGGCGACGTCCAGCTGCGCTACGGCGGCATGCTGCTCAAGTCCAAGACGCTGCGCTACGACTATCCGCAGGATCTGGCCACCGCCGAGGGCGAGGTCGAACTCAGCCAGAACGGCGCCGTGCTGCGCGGTCCGAAGCTGGAGCTCTACGTCGACCGGTTCGAGGGCCAGCTCGACAGCCCGACCTATTTCTTCGCCTCGACGGGCGGCAGCGGCAGCGCCAAGGCGCTGTACTTCCTCGGCGACCAGCGCATGCGCGCCGACGAGGCGACCTACTCGACCTGCCCGGTCTCGGAACAGGGCGAACGCAAGCGCGACTGGGAGCTGGTCACCAGCAGCCTGAAGCTGGACTTCGACACCGGCGAGGGCGTGGCCACCAACGCGGTGGTGCGCTTCCTCGGCGTGCCGATCCTGGCGGCGCCGTCGCTGAGCTTCCCGCTCGGCGACCAGCCCAAGTCCGGCCTGCTGCCGCCCAACGTCAACATCGACAACCGCAGCGGCTTCGAATACGGCCAGCCCTTCTACTGGAGCATCGCCCCCAACCGCGACGCGACGATCACGCCCTTCGTGATGACGCGCCGCGGGCCGGGCGTGGACAGCCAGTTCCGCTATCTGGAACCGGGCCACCGCGGCCAGATCGACTACGCGCTGCTCCCGCACGACCGCGTCACCGGCCGCTCGCGCTGGGACCTGCGCCTGAATGGCGACGGCGACATCACGCCCAACTGGACCTACAACGTCCACACCGAGCGCGTCTCCGACGACGACTACTGGAAGGACCTGCGCAGCCGCATGCTGTCGCAGACGCCGCGCCTGCTGTCGACCGATCTGCGCACCCAGCGCGACTTCAATTTCAACTGGGGCGAGGTGCAGACCTACGCGCGGGTGCAGAAGTGGCAGCCGCTGCAGGTCGCGGACGCGCAGGACCGCTTCGCCTCCCCCTACCAGCGCTCGCCGCAGATCGGCGTGCGGCTGCAGACTGGCGCCGACGAGTCGGTGCTGGCCGGTTATCTGCCGACGGGCCGCCGCGCGCGGCTGGAAGGCGGTCTCGAGCTCGAGTACAACCGCTTCGACCTGCCCGGCGGCGCGCTGGACACGCAGTTGCAGACCGGCGAGCGGCTGCACCTGCTGGGCCATGTGAGCGTGCCCTTCAGCGGCGCGGCCTGGTGGGTGATCCCCAAGCTGTCGCTGAACGCGGCGAGCTACAACGTCGACCGGCCGCTGGACGCGACCGGCCGGCGCTCGATCAGCCGCACGATCCCGACCTTCAGCATCGACCACGGCTGGATCCTGGAGCGCAACACCTCGCTGTTCGGCCAGAACATGCGCCAGACGCTGGAACCGCGCCTGCTGTACGTGAACACGCCGTTCCGCGACCAGAGCGAGATCCCCAACTTCGACGCCGCGCCGCGCGACTACAACTTCGATTCGGTGTTCGCCGAGAACCAGTTCTCCGGCGTGGACCGCGTCAACGACGCCAACATGCTGGCCTTCGGCGCGACCACGCGCTGGATCGAGGACGAACGCGGCGAGGAACAGCTGCGCCTGGGCATGGTCCAGCGCTATCTGTTCCGCAATCAGCAGATCACGCCGGACGGCACGCCGCAGACGCACCGCCTGTCCGACGTCGTGCTGCTGGCCTCCGCCCACCTCAACCAGGCCTGGTGGACCGACAGCACGCTGCAGCTCAACTCCGCCGACGGCAAGGTCGAGCGCACCGTGCTGCGGCTGCGCTATTCGCCGGGGCCGTTCCGCACCGTCAGCGCCTCGTACCGCCTGGCCCGCGGCCAGAGCGAGCAGGTCGAGCTGGCCTGGCAGTGGCCGCTGTTCGGGCCGGACCGCAAGGCGGTCGCCGGCGGACCGGGCTGCGCCGGCGCCTGGTACGGCGCGGGCCGTCTGCAGTACAGCATGCGCGACAAGCGCTTCACCGATTCGGTGATCGGCGCCGAATACGACTCCGGCTGCTGGATCCTGCGCGTGGGCGCGGAGCGGCAGGCCACCGGCCGCGCGGAAACGAACACGCGCCTGATCCTGCAACTGGAGCTGGTCGGCCTGTCGCCGCTCGGCTCCAATGCCCTGAAAGTGTTGAGAGACAATATTCCGGGTTACCGTTCGCTGAGCTCCGAGCGCTCGGCCTTTGGCACTTATGACTGAACTGCGTTCGATGCGACATCTCAAGCCTGTGGCGGCCACGCTCCTGTCCCTGACCGCCGCCCTGGCCGGCACGGCATCCTCGGCGCAGACCCAGCCCTCGGCGGCTGCGGCCGCGGCGGCTGCGAAGCCCGCCGCGACCGCGCCGGCCCGCCCTCCCGTCGAACAGCGCCAGCTCAAGCCCGGCGACTACATCGCGGCCATCGTCAACAGCGACATCGTGGCCGCGTCGGAAGTGATCCAGCGCACCGCGCGCATGCGTGACGAGGCCCGCCAGCGCGGCCAGACCGTCACCGACGAGCAACTGCACAAGCAGGCGCTGGACAGCCTGATCGACGAACGCGCGATCGTGACCTACGCCCGCGAGAACGGCCCCCGCGTCGACGAACCGGAACTGGACCGGGTCGTCGCCAACGTCGCCACGCAGAACAAGCTGTCGATGACCGAACTGCGCCAGCGGCTGTCGGCCGAAGGCATCGACTTCAAGCGCTTCCGCGAGAACCTGCGCGATCAGATGCTGAGCGAGCGCGTGCGCGAACGCGAGGTGCAGGGCCGCATCCGCATCACCGACGGCGACATCGACAAGTACCTCGACGAACGCCAGGCCTCGCTCCAGAAGGGCAGCCTGCAGTTGAACGTCGCCCAGATCCTGGTCCCGGTGCCGGAAGGCGCGGGCCCGACCGTCGTGGCCGAGCGCAAGGCGCGCGCCGAAGCGGCGCTCGCGCGCATCCAGGGCGGCGAGGACTTCGCCAAGGTGGCTCGCGAGGTGTCGGAAGACGCGAACAAGGAGCGCGGCGGCGAGATCGGCCTGCGCGGCGCGGACAAGCTGCCCGACGTGTTCGTCGAGGCCGTCAAGGACCTGAAGAACGGCCAGACCCGCCCGGAGCTGCTGCGCTCGGAGGCCGGTTTCCACGTGCTGAAGCTGGTCGAGCGCCAGACCGGCAAGGCGTCGATCAACGTGGTCGTGCAGACCCATGCGCGCCACATCCTGCTGCGTCCGTCCGAGCAGCTGAGCCCGGAACAGGCCACCCGCCGGCTGGTCGAGTTCAAGCGCGCCATCGAAGCCAAGCGCGCCACCTTCGAGATGCTGGCCCGCGCCAACTCGGAAGACGGCAGCGCGCAGGAAGGCGGCGACCTGGGCTGGGTCTCGCCGGGCGGCTTCGTGCCCGAGTTCGAGCAGGCGATGGACGCGCTGCCGCTGATGGGCATTTCGGATCCGGTGCCGTCGCGCTTCGGCATCCACCTGATCCAGGTGCTGGAGCGCCGCGACGTCGTGCTCGACAACAAGCAGCTGCGCGAGCAGGCCCGCAACGCGCTGCGCGAGCGCAAGTACGAAGAGGCCTACAACGACTGGATGAAGGAACTGCGCGCGCGCGCCTTCATCGAGACGCGCGAGTGGCTGGACTGAGCGGCCGGGACTGAGTTCATGGGACATGTCGCGCGCAAGCGCTTCGGCCAGCACTTCCTGACCGACAAGGCCGTCATCGACGCGATCATCGATGCCATCGGCCCGGGCGAGGACCAGGCCATGGTCGAGATCGGCCCGGGCCTGGGCGCGATGACGCTGCCGCTGCTGCAGCGGCTGCCGGCCTCGAGCCAGCCGCTGACCGTCATCGAACTGGACCGCGACCTGGCCGCCCGCATGCGCAGGCGCGGCGATGTCACGGTCATCGAATCCGACGTGCTGAAGGTCGACTTCGCGGCGCTGGCCGCCGAGCGCGGGCGCAAGCTGAAGGTCGTGGGCAACCTTCCCTACAACATCTCATCGCCCATCCTCTTCCATCTGCTGGGGGCGGTCGAGCATGTCGTCGACCAGACCTTCATGCTGCAGAAGGAGGTCGTCGACCGCATGGCCGCCGGCCCGGGCAGCAAGGATTACGGCCGCCTCAGCGTCATGCTGCAGTGGCGTTATGACGTCGAGGGACTCTTCGACGTGCCGCCGCAGGCCTTCGATCCGCCGCCGCGGGTCGATTCGGCGATCGTGCGGATGGTGCCGCTGTCGGCGCCGGCCGCGATCGACGAGGCGTTGCTGAGCGAGCTGGTGGCGTCCGCGTTCTCGCAGCGCCGCAAGCTGCTGCGGCACTCGCTGGGCAAGTGGCTCGAAGCTCGTGGCTTCCAGGGCGAGTTCGACCTGCAGCGCCGCGCGGAGGAAGTGCCCGTGGCCGAGTTCGTGGCGCTCGCGCAATCGCTCTGAATGCCGCTCTGAATTCCGCTCAGAGAAAAGCCCAAAGCAAAAGGCCTTCCGTCGCCGGAAGGCCTTCTCTCGCGAACCCGGAGTTCAGCGGATCAACGATCGATCAAGCGGCGCTGAGCCACATCGACGTGTCGAACGCGCTGCACATCATCGGCATGTTCATGCCGAAGTTGGGGTTCGGATTGGTCTTGGTGCTCTTGAGCACCGGTTGCTTCGCTTCGGGGGCCACCTCAGTCGCCCGCTCCCATGACCCTGATTCTTGGGAGCGGGCTACTGAAAAGAATAGAAACACCGGAATGAGACCTTGCGCTCGGCCCAGAAGTCGGCCGCTTCGCGGAACACGTCGAGCAACTGCTCGCGCGCCTCGCGATCGAACTTCGCATGGTCCGGCAACTGGTCCAGCACCACGACGAAGCCCGGTTGCGCGCCCGACTTGTGGACCAGATTGGTCATGCAGTCGTACAGCGCATCCATGTTCTTGCCGAAGTGCGCCGGGAACAGGAAGCTGCTGGCGATCAATTCGAGCACGTCCTGTTTCGTGTCCGCAGACACCAGGTTGGCGTACAGGAAATGTTGGCCGGCGTCCTGCGCGGCCTGCATCAAGTCCTCGACCCGGTAGGCTCTGATCGCCTGCACGATGTTGGGACGGACTGTCTGCAAAAGCATTGTCGCGTTCCTCCTAGATGGGGTATCCGAGCTCAGGCTGGGTGAGGCCGCAGCACCGGACAGTGCCCGCTGCGGGGCCTGCGATCGTCGGTGGGGGAGGGCTGCCAGCGAGGGTTAACCCTGAACTCTGAAACCAAGATGGTACAGAAACGGCCCCGAATGCTCAAGCCGGGGTCTGCCACAATGCCTTAAAAAGCGGCATTGTTAGCATGTGCCTACATTCACTGGAGGACCAGCAGATTCGAGTAGTCATCCAGCCGAAATCGGCTGGTGAGCCGCTACAAACTTTTTATATAGGCCGTCTTCCGGGTCGGGATTTGCGGCGATGGAATGACCCCGAAAGGGGGCTGGAGCGGCCCGGGAAGGGGCGGCCGCCCCTTCCGGATCAGCGTGCCGCGTTGGCGTCCGCGACCGTCAGCGCGGTCATGTTGACGATGCGGCGGACGGTGGCCGAGGGCGTCAGCACATGCACCGGTTTGGCCGCGCCGAGCAGCACCGGCCCGATCGCGATGCCGCCGCCCGCGGCAGTCTTCAGCAGGTTGTAGGCGATGTTCGCGGCGTCGATGTTGGGCATGACCAGCAGGTTGGCTTCGCCGGTCAGCGGGCTGTTGGACACCAGTTCGCCGCGGTACTTCGGGTCGAGCGCGGCATCGCCGTGCATCTCGCCGTCGACTTCCAGCCAGGGCGCGATCTCGCCGAGCAGGCGCAGCGCCTCGCGCATCTTGATGGCGGAGGGCTGGTTGCTCGAGCCGAAATTGCTGTGCGACAGCAGGGCCGCCTTCGGGCGCAGGCCGAAGCGCATCATCTCCTCGGCCGCCATCATCGTGATCTCGGCGATCTGTTCGGCGGTCGGGTCGTAGTTGACGTGGGTGTCGACCAGCATGACCTGGCGGCCCGGCAGGATCAGGCCGTTCATGCAGGCGAAGTTCTTGACGCCGGGGCGCTTGCCGATGACCTGGTCGATGTACTGCAAGTGCATCGCGGTGTTGCTCCAGGTGCCGCAGAGCATCCCGTCGACCTCGCCCTTGTGCAGCATCATCGCGCCGATCAGCGTGAGGCGGCGGCGCATCTCGATCTTGGCGAGCTGCTGCGTGACGCCCTTGCGCTCGGTCATCGCGAGGTAGGTCTGCCAGTAGTCGCGATAGCGGTGGTCGAACTCGGTGTTCACCACGTCGTAGTCGCGGCCCTCCTGCAGGCGCAGGCCGAAGCGCTCGCAGCGCTGGGCGATGACTTGCGGGCGGCCGATCAGCGTCGGGCGGGCGATGCCCTCGTCGACGACCACCTGCACCGCGCGCAGCACGCGCTCCTCCTCGCCTTCGGCGTAGGCGACGCGCTTGTGCTGCGCCTTCTTCGCGATCTGGAAGATCGGCTTCATCGTCGTGCCGGAGGCGTAGACGAAGCTCTGCAGCTTCTCCAGATAGGCCGGCATGTCCTGGATCGGACGCAGCGCCACGCCGGAGGCCTCGGCCGCCTTCGCGACGGCCGGGGCGATCTTCATCATCAGGCGCGGGTCGAAGGGCTTGGGGATCAGGTACTCGGGGCCGAAGCTGAGGTTGGCGCCGGCATAGGCGGCGGCGACGACCTCGCTCTGCTCGGCCTGCGCCAGTTCGGCGATCGCGTGGACGGCGGCGATCTCCATCTCGTCATTGATCGTCGTCGCGCCGCAGTCCAGGGCCCCGCGGAAGATGTAGGGGAAGCACAGGACGTTGTTGACCTGGTTCGGATAGTCGGTGCGGCCGGTGGCCATCAGCGCGTCGTCGCGGATCGCGTGCACGTCCTCGGGCTGGATCTCCGGATTCGGATTGGCCAGCGCGAAGATGATGGGCTTGGCCGCCATCGACGCGACCATGTCCTGCTTGAGCACGCCGCCGGCCGACAGGCCGAGGAACACGTCCGCGCCGGCGATGACCTCGCGCAGGCTGCGCAGTTCGGTCTTCTGCGCGTAGACGGCCTTGTCGGGGTCCATCAGTTCGGCGCGGCCTTCGTAGACGACGCCGGCCAGGTCGGTCACCCAGATGTTCTCGCGCGGCAGGCCGAGCTTGACCAGCAGGTTCAGGCAGGCGAGGGCGGCGGCGCCGGCGCCCGAGGTGACCAGCTTCACCGAGCGGATGTCCTTGCCCGCGACCTTCAGGCCGTTGAGCAGGCCGGCGGCCACGACGATGGCGGTGCCGTGCTGGTCGTCGTGGAAGACGGGGATCTTCATCCGCTTGCGCAGTTCGCGCTCGACGTAGAAGCAGTCCGGCGCCTTGATGTCCTCGAGGTTGATGCCGCCGAAGGTCGGCTCGAGCGCGGCGATCACGTCGACCAGCTTGTCCAGGTCGTGCTTCTCGTCGATCTCGAGGTCGAAGACGTCGATGCCGGCGAATTTCTTGAACAGGACGCCCTTGCCTTCCATCACCGGCTTGGAGGCCAGCGGGCCGATGTCGCCCAGGCCGAGCACGGCGGTGCCGTTGGAGATCACGGCCACCAGGTTGCCGCGCGAGGTGTAGCGGAAGGCGTTGGCCGGGTCGGCGACGATTTCCTCGCACGCGGCGGCCACGCCCGGGGAGTAGGCCAGCGCCAGGTCGCGCTGGTTGATCAGCTGCTTGGTCGCGGCGATCGCGATCTTGCCCGGGGTCGGAAACTCGTGATATTCGAGAGCGGCCTGGCGCAGCTGGGCGCGTTTTTCTTCGGACGTCGGCATGAGGGGCTCTTCTGGTTGAAACCGGTCCGCCGTCGCGGGCCGGGTCGGCGATTGTAGGAGTCCGACCCGGCGGCGACAGTGCGGACTATGCGTATGCTGCATGTCGGCCGCGCCGCGGGGGCATACGCGAAACTGCGCATCGGCAGGGCCTGGCGCGGCGCCATACTGCCTGCCCCGCCCGCGCGGGCCCGCACGATCTCCGGACGAGCCTTTCAAGCGCCTTTCAAGCCTTCTTGAAGCCTCCTTCAAGCCTTCCTCAAGCGCCCTTCACGCCGCGTTCACGTCCGCTTTCCGCCGCCATGCCCATCGTCTCCACTCCTTCCCTGGCGCCGCGCGCGCGGCCGCGGCGCTGGCGGCGTGCGCTGCTGTGGGGCACGCTGGTCGGGCTGCTGCTGGTCGCGCAATCGCTGCTGCTGTCGCTGACGCTGAGCCATGAGGCCGCCCGCGCGCAGGAGGCTTCCGACCTGGCGGCCACCGAGGTCACCGCGCGCGCCAAGCAGCTGATCGGCCGCGATCTGCAGGGCCTGCAGGGCCTGATGTGGGCGCAGGACGACGACTGGCGCGGCAATGCCGCGGCGCTGCTGCGCCAGACGCGGGTGCTGCTGCGCATCGAGCTGCGCGACGCCGAGCGCCAGGTGCGCCGCGCGGTCGACACGCCCTACGCGCCGCCGCTGTTCTCGACGCTGTCGCGCGGGCAGCTGCAGATCGAGACCGAGCTCGCCTGCATCGCCGCGCTGCGCCAGGGCACGCCGCTGTTCTCGCGCTCGTACTTCGTGCCGGGGCCGGGCGGCGATGGCCTGGAGGTCGCAGACCTGTGCCTGCCGCGGGTGCGCGCCGGCGAGCCGCGTTCCTACGTCGTGGCGACGATGGGCCTGCGGCCGCTGCTCGAGGAATCGGTGTCGCAGGAGCAGGCGCGGCGCTTCGAGCTGTCCTTCGTCGAGGGCGATGGCACGCGCCTGGCGCGCACCGGGCTGACGCGCGGCAGCGGCTTCTACCTGACCGAGCGGCTGCTCGACCTGCCGGGCCTGAGCCTGCAGCTGCGCGTGGACAACGCGACCGGCCGGCCGCAGTTGATCCCGAACCTGGCGACCGCGCTGGTGTTCGGCTTGTCGCTGGCGCTGTTCGCGCTGGTCATCGTGCTGGCGCGCGACACGCGCAAGCGCGCGCAGGCCGAGCATGCGCTGGCCGAGGCGCTCGCCTTCCGCCAGGCGATGGAGAACTCGCTGATCACCGGGCTGCGCGCGCGCGACCTGGACGGCAACATCAGCTACGTGAATCCGGCGTTCTGCGCGATGGTGGGCTTTCCGGCGGAGGAGGTGGTCGGCACGGGCCGTCCGCCGCATTCGCCGCCGTACTGGCCGCCCGAGTTCGTCGACGAATACTGGCGCCGCCACCATGACCGCGAAGCCCGATGGGAAGCAGGCCTGCCGCCGCGCGAGGGTTTCGAGACGGTCTTCGTGCGCAGCACCGGCGAGCGCTTCCCGGTGATGATCTACGAGGCGCCGCTGCTCAACGCCGAAGGCCAGCAGACCGGCTGGATGAGCGCGGTGCTGGACCTGAGCGCGCAGCGCAAGGTCGAGGAGCTGTCGCGCCAGCAGTCGGACCGGCTGCAGGCAACCGCGCGGCTGGCGACGGTGGGCGAGATGGCCTCGCTGCTGAGCCACGAGCTGAACCAGCCGCTGGCGGCGATCGCGAGCTACGCAACCGCGTCGATCAACCTGATGGTGCGCGAGGCCGACGACCCGCAGACGCCGGCGATGGTGCGCCAGGCCGTCACGCGCATCGCCGAGCAGGCCGAGCGCGCCGGCCGCGTGATCAAGAGCGTGCATGACTTCGTGCGCCGGCGCGAGGCGGCGCGCGAGTGGGTCAAGGTCGAGCAGTTGCTGGAAGCGGTGCTGCCGCTGGTGCGGCTGCAGGCGCGCAAGAGCGGCGCGCGCATCGAGATGGACCTGCCCGCGGGGTTGCCGCGGGTGCGCTGCGACCGCACGATGGTCGAGCAGGTGCTGCTGAACCTGACCCGCAACGCGATCCAGGCGATGGATGGCCCGACGCCGCTGGCCGATCGCGCGCTGGTGCTGCGCGTGCGGCGGCTGCAGCCCAAGTGGCTGAGCTTCGCGGTGGTCGACCATGGACCCGGCATCCCGCCCGAGGTCGCGCGCCAGCTCTTCACGCCCTTCTTCACGACGCGCACCGAGGGCATGGGCCTGGGCCTGAGCCTGTGCCGCACGGTGGTCGAGCAGCACGGCGGCGCGATGGATTTCGACAGCCGCGTCGCGCCCGCGTCGCCCACCGGCACCGAGTTCCGCTTCAGCCTGCCGTGCGAGGATGCGCCCGGCGCCTCGATGAAGCCCGAGGCCGACCGCTTCCCCATCACCGGATCTGGAGAGTCCTCCGCATGAAGCCGCAGTCCCTGCCGATGGTCTACCTTGTCGACGACGAGGACGTGGTGCGCGATGCGCTCGCCTGGCTGCTGCGCTCGCGGCGGCTGTTGTCGGAGGGCTTCGGCAGCGCCGAGTCCTTCGAGTCGATGCTGGACGCGCTGCCGCGCAGCGGGCGCGACTGGCCCTCGGCGCCGAGCTGCCTGCTGCTGGACGTGCGCATGCCCGGCATGAGCGGGCTGGCGCTGTTCGAGCGGCTGATCGAGCGCGGCCTGCTGCAGACGCTGCCGGTGATCTTCCTGACCGGCCACGGCGACGTGCCGACGGCGGTGGCGGCGGTGAAGCAGGGCGCCTACGACTTCGTCGAGAAGCCGTTTTCCGACAACGCGCTGGTGGACCGCGTCGAGCAGGCGCTGGCGCGCAGCGCCGAGGCGATCGAGGCGCGCGACTCGAAGGCGGCGCTTGGGCACCGCGTCGGCGAGCTCACCGAGCGCGAGCGCGAGGTGATGCAGCTGGTCGTGCAGGGACTGCCCAACAAGCTGATCGCGGACCAGCTCAACATCAGCGTGCGCACGGTGGAGGTGCACCGGGCGCGGGTGTTCGAGAAGATGGACGTCAAGTCCGCGGTCGAGCTCTCCAACCTGCTGCGCGGCGACAATGCCGCCCATGGGTGAATCTTCTGAATCGCGCGGGAGCGGGGACGGACGGCCGCTGGGCGAGTTCGACCTGATCGACCGCTTCTTCGGCCGCGCGGCGCGCGCCGGCCGGACCGAGGGCGGCGCGGTGGCGCTGGGCATCGGTGACGACTGCGCGGTGCTGACGCCGGCGGCGGGCCATCAGTGGCTGGTGACGGCGGACATGCTGGTCGAGGGCCGGCACTTCCTGTCGACGGTCTCGCCGCGCCGGCTCGGCCACAAGGCGCTGGCGGTGAACCTCAGCGACCTGGCCGCCTGCGGCGCGGCGCCGCGCGCCTTCTTCCTGTCGCTGGCGCTGCCGCGCGTGGACGCGGACTTCCTGGCCGGCTTCGCGCAGGGGCTGTTCGAGCTCGCCGATGCGCATCACATCGTGCTCGCCGGTGGCGACACGACGGCCGGGCCGCTCAACATCAACATCACCGCGATGGGCGAAGTCCCGCAGGGCCAGGCGCTGCTGCGCTCGGGCGCGCGCGTGGACGACGACATCTGGGTCAGCGGCACGCTGGGCGACGCGCGGCTGGCGCTGGAGGTGTTCCGCGGCACGCTGTCGCTGGGCGCGGCGCAGTTCGAGGAAGCGCGCCGGCGCATGGAGCTGCCCGAGCCGCGCGTGGCGCTGGGCCGCGCGCTGCGCGGCATCGCGAGCAGCGCGATCGATGTCTCGGACGGGCTGGCGGGCGACCTGGGGCATGTGCTCAAGCGCTCGAACGTCGGCGCGACGCTGCGGCTGGCGGAGCTGCCGCGCTCGGCGGTGCTGGGCGCGATGCCCGAGGACGTGCAGCAGCTGTGCCTGCTCACGGGCGGGGACGATTACGAGCTCGTGTTCACCGCGCCCGAAGCGGCGCGCGAGCGCGTGCTGCAGGCGGGCCGCGAGTCCGGCACGCCGGTCTACCGCGTCGGCCGCATCGAGGCAGCGCCCGGGCTGCGCGTCATCGATGGGGCGGGGCGTCCGCTGCAGGGCACGCTGCAGAGCTTCGACCACTTCAAATCATGAGCGCGGTGCGTCCGACCTTCGGCTTCATGGCGCGGCATCCGGCGCACTGGATCGCGATGGGCTTTGGCAGCGGGCTGTCGCCGCGGGCGCCGGGCACGGTGGGCACGCTGTGGGGCTGGGCCGCGTTCGCGGTGCTCAATGTCTGGCTGACGCCGCTGCAATGGGCGCTGGTGATCGGGGCGAGCCTGCCGCTGGGCTGGTGGGCCTCGACAGTGACGGCGCGGCATCTGCGGACCTGCGATCCGGGCGCGGTGGTGTGGGACGAGATCGTCGCGATCTGGATCGTGCTGTGGCTGCTGATGCCGGCGGGCTTCTGGTGGCAGCTGGCGGCGTTCGGCGTGTTCCGCTATTTCGACGCGGCCAAGCCGGGGCCGGTGCGCTGGGCCGACGGGCTGTTCAAGATCGAGCCGGGCCAGCCGGTGACGGCGTGGCAAGGCCTGGGCATCCTGATCGACGACCTGGTCGCGGCCGGATGTACGCTCGTGGTGCTGGCTGGCGCGCGGGCCCTGCTGCACTGAGCGCCGGCCGGCGGCCGTTCCGGTCCACCGATCCATCGACGAGGAGATCCCCATGCTGTTTCCCGACGAGTCCGAACTGATCGAACGCATCGCCCTGGCGCTGATCCAGCGCAAGGAACGCATGGGCACCGCGGAGTCCTGCACCGGCGGGCTGATCGCGGCGGCGTGCACCAGCCTGGCCGGCTCGAGCCAATGGTTCGAGCGCGGCGTGGTGAGCTACAGCAACGAGGCCAAGACCGAGCTGCTGGGCGTGCCGGCGGCGCTGATCGGGCTGCATGGCGCGGTCAGCGGCGAGGTGGCCGAGCAGATGGCGCGCGGGCTGCTGGCGCATGCGCCGGTGGACTGGGCGATCGCGGTGACCGGCGTGGCCGGGCCGGGCGGCGGCACCGAAACCAAGCCGGTGGGTACCGTGTGGCTGGCGCTGCTGCACGGCCGGCAGCGGGTGCGGGTGTGGAAGGAGCTGTTCAGCGGCGATCGGCATTCGGTGCGCGCGCAGACGGTGCGCGCGGGGCTCGAGGCGCTGTGCGACGCGCTCGAGGATCGCGACTCCTGATCGTCAGCGCACGCGCAGGTCGGTGTCGGCGAGGCCGTCGAGACGGCGCCGGTGCGCGAGTTGGAGGCCGGCTTCGAGGTGGCGCGTGAAGGCCGGCGCGTCGAAGAGGCGTCCCGTCGCCACCGCTTCGGCGACGTCGCGGTGGATGCGATGGTGGAGCGCGGCATCCGTCGCCATGGCGATGGCCTTCGCCGTGTAGTCGCCGGCATCGCGTGCGATCAAGGCATCGACGCCGAGCGCCGTGAGCACGCTCGCCGCGACACGCGCGGCGATGCTTCGTCCCGGGAGCGTGAGCACCGGCAGGCCCATCCAGAGCGCGTCGCTGGCGGTGGTGCCGGCGTTGTAGGGCAGCGTGTCGAGGAACAGATCGGCGAGCGAGAGACGCTCCAGGTACTGCTCGCGCGAGCACCTCGGCGAGAACACGATCCGCGACGCCGCGATGCCCTGGGACTCCGCGTGGGCGCGCAGGTTGGCGGCGGCCTTCGCGTCCTCCTCCAGCACCCACAGCACCGAGTGCGGCGCGGCGCGCAGGATCTGCGCCCAGCGCGAGAACTGATCCGGGAGGATCTTGCAGGGGTTGTTGAAGCAGCAGAACACGAAGGCCTCGGCGGGCAGGCCGACGTCGGCGCGCGAGAGGCCGGTGGATGGGCGCGGACGCTGGCGGTCGTTGGCCTGATACCAGGGGAGCGAGAGCAGATGCTCGTCGATGAAAGGGCGCGATTCGGCGGTGACGAGCGTGTCGTCGACGACGAGGTAGTCGTAGACCGTCGAGCCGGACGTGCCCAGCGTGCCGAGGTAGAGCAGCTGGATCGGCGCCAGCCGCGCCGCGAAGAGCCCGCTGCGGGCGCCCTGCGTGAAGCCGGTGAGGTCGATGGCGACGTCGATCTCCAGGCTGCGGCACAGGGCGACGATCTGGTCGTCGCGCAGATGCTCCACGTCGAGGAAGGCGTCGAAGGCCGCGCGCAGGCGATGCTGCATCGGATCATCCTTCGCCGCGCCGAGGTTGATCGCGATGACCTCGAAGCGCTCGCGATCGTGCAGTTCGATGACCTCGGCGATGAGGTACGAGACCGGATGCGACTTGAAGTCCTTCGAGACATACGCGAGCTTGAGCTTGGCGGTCTGCCGCGACGGGAGCGGCTCCAGCGCGTCGCGCGCGCCGAGGCTGTCCATCCAGACGCGCGCGGCGGCCTGCTGCGCGGCGGGGTCGTCGCGCAAGGTCTGCAGCACGAGCGGCTGCATCACGCGACGGCCTCGCTCGACATCCGCGACGAGCGCGTCCATCTGCGTTTCGAAGCCGGACCAGTCGAAGAGATGCATCGCCGTGTACTGGCGCGTGCCGGGCAGCCAATCGAGGCCGGGGGCGATCGCGAGCACGCGATCGAAGTCGCACAGCGCGTCGGAGAAGCGATGGTTGAGCAGCAGCAGGTTGCCGCGGTTGTTCAGCGCGTCGACATGGCGCGGGTCGATCGCGATGGCCGCGTTGAAGGCGGCGAAGGCGTCATCGGCGCGGCCGATCTCCTTGAGCAGAAGGCCGCGCTGGGTGTGGAGATCGGGGCTGTCGGGGAATCGGACGGCGAGGTCCTGGAGGCTGAGCCAGGCGTCGTTTTTCCGTCCAGCATCGATGAGGGTCCGGATGCGTTCCAGCAAGGGGCGCGCATCGCCAGGCAGGGCATCGTCCGCGCAGCCGAAGGCGACGAGCGCGGCGTCCGTGGCGCCGAGCAGCCGGTAGGTGAGGCCGAGCCCGAGAAACGCCATGCCATGGGCGGCGTTCAACGCGAGCGCGCGTTCGAAGGCGCTGACGGCCTCGTCGAGCTGGCCGGACTCGCGCAGCGCGGTGGCGTGGTTGACGTGGAGGTCGGGCTGACCGGGATTCAACTGGGCGGCGATCGAGAAGCACGACGCCGCCGCCTGCCAATCGTGCCGAACCGCCATCAGCCCGCCGAGCCGTAGATAGGGGCGCCAGTCGTTGGGAAAGCGCTGCGTGGCCTCGTAGAGCGTCTCCATCGCGCCGGCGAGGTCGCCTTGCCGTTGCCGCGCGGCGCTCGCCTCCAGCGGGGCCTCGACGCCCTGGGCGGGCGGCTGTCCGGGTCTCGGAATCTGCGGCTTCATGAGAGGCGAGGCGATGTGACGGATTCGCGGGACGTTACCGCATTGGCGCGCTCGAGAGGACAGCCCCCTCTCCCCTGCCCTCTCCCCCCGAGGGGGCGAGGGAGTTCATGCGAGTGGCGCTCGCTGTTTCTGAAGAATGTCGTGGTCAGAATGCTCAGCGCCGGCAAGAACTCCCTCGCCCGCTTGCGGGAGAGGGCAGGGGAGAGGGCCAGCGAAGGCCGCAATTGGCCGAGAGTCATTTGCGCGGGTGCGGGCGAGCGGGCAGGATGGCATGGAGATCGAAGGCGGGCGTGGCCCGCCTCGCCTGTTGATGGAGGGTTGCCATGGCTCCTGCCTTGATTCCTGGGCCGCTCGGGATGGATACGCGCCGCACGCGCTCTGACGCGGGCACCTCGCAGCTGATCCCGACGCCGCGCCCTGGCCCGGTCGGCATGGACGTGCCGTCGAGTGAGGACTGGACGCTCGACGCGCCTGACGTGCCGCAAGAGCGGCGCCCGTTCTCTCCTGCCAAGCCGTCGGTGCCCGCGGCGACCCCCAAGGGTGACGCCCGTCCCCTGACGACGGGAGAGATCGCGATGGCGCGGCAGCTGTTCAAGGACTCGCTGGACTACAGCGAAGTCCGCGTCCACAACGGCGAGTACCTGCCTTTCGGCCTTCAACCGGACGACACGGCGATGACGCCCAATGGCGAGATCTACTTCAATCCGGCGTATTTCCTGGAGGACTTCTCCCAGGCGAAGCGGCTCGAGGACAGGCGCTGGTTCATGCACGAGATGGTGCACGTGTGGCAACACCAGCTCGGCTACTGGGTGCGGCTGCGCGGCGCCATCCGCATCGGTCTGAGCTACGAGTACGAGTTGAAATCTGGCAAGACGCTCGGCGACTACAACATGGAAGCGCAGGGCGACCTGCTCGCGGATTACTTCATGCTCAAGTTCATGAATGCGCCGGCGCAGATGGTCCAGACGCAGTACATGAACAGCCTCCCACTTTTCGAAGAGGTCCTGGATGCCTTCCTCAAGAATCCTTCCGACACTGCGAACCTGCCTTAGATCGCTGCTCTCGGCAGGCTTGTGCGCGGGGCTCGGCGCGGCCTGCGCCAATTCCCGCATGGGAGCGGCGGAGGTGCGCTTGCAGGACGGTCAGCCGTGTTTCACGCTCTCCGCCAAGGAAGGCGCGCGGAGTGATTCGATCCGTCTGAAGGCGGTGGTGGTCTCCGACGACGCGACGAATCCAGCGGCACCGGTCTGGTCGGTGGTCTTCGATCCCGCGCGGCTGCAGCCGATCTCCGCGGCGAGTTGCGTCGCGTATGGACGAGTCCCCGATGGGGCCACGATCATCCAGTCCGCCAAGCCGCTGACGCCCAACAAGGTCTATGACGTGTACCTGAATGGACGCTCGACGGACCCTTCTGATTCCACGCAAGGCTATGCGGCGAAGTTCTGCCTCGTTGCGGATGCTGCAGGAGTGCAGCGCGTGATGCCGGTGGAGCGAGGTTCACGCGCCTGGGATGAGGGAGTCTGCCGCTGATGGTGTTCCAGCCTTTGAGCAGGCTTCGCCTGAACCAGCGCGCGTTCTCTGCTTTCGTGATGGCTGCGGCCGTGTGGGCCGCGCCGGGCCTTGCCGGAGCCATGTCGCGGATGGGCGAGGCCGAGGTCCTTCGCAAGGACGGCAGGCCCTGCTTCGCACTGAGCGCCAAGGAAGTGGCGCGAGCGCCGGGCGTGCGCGTGCATGCGGTGATGGTGTCCGACGAGTCGCTGAAGCCTGTCGCCAACGTGTGGGAGGCGAGCATCGATCCGGCGCGCACGCCGACGACGCTGGCGAACTGCATCGTGTATGGCATCGCGCCGGTCGGCGCCGACGCCACGCGTCCCGTCGAGTTGAAGACGGGCCATGTGTACGAGGTTTATCTCAATGGCCGGTCCTCGGAGCCGGACGATTCGACGCAGGGCTACGTCGCGAGGTTCTGCTTCCTGATCGACGCGCGAGGCGGCAAGAACCTGCTCGCGGTGAAGCCAGGCTCGCGCGCCTGGCGCGAGGGGGTCTGCAAGTGAACGCGCGTTCGCCGCAGCGAAAAGGGCGTCTTTGCCGGGGCGATTCGCCTCAGTAGCGACCGCCGCCGAATCCGCCGGTCCCGTATCCGGTGTCGGAACGCTTGGCCGCGCGGAACTCTCCCCGCGAGGACGGCTCGGCACGCTTGTCCGCGTCGCGAGGGCGTGCCAGGCTGACCACGATCGAGCGTCCCTGCACCGACATGCCGTGCAACCCCGAGATCGCCGCCTCGGCACCTTCGGCGGACTCCATTTCCACGAACCCGAAGCCCTTCGAGATGCCGGTGTCACGGTCCATCATCACCCTGGCCGAGGAAACCTTGCCGAATTCAGAGAAGTTGCTGCGAAGGGCGGAATCGGTCACCGAATAGGGCAGGTTGCCCACGTAGATCTTGCTGCTCATGCAAAGAGCCTTTCCTTGTTTTTGATGGGCTCACCGCTGGGATCTGTTCCCATCGTGCCGGTGAGATGCGGGAAGCCGGCCCGGCGATCCAGCCGAGCGCCCGGGCTCAGTGCGAAGCCGGGTGGCGTATGAAGAAGCACAGCATTTGCTCGGAGGCCGCGGGGCCCTGCCAGTCGGCTTGCAGACCTTGCGGATCCCCGCCCGACCAGGCGTGGCCCGCGCCTTCGATCAGCCACAGCTCGGCGTTGGTGCGGCCGTCGGGAGCGACGTGCGTGCGGCGCGTGTAGGCGCGTCCGCCCTCGCGGCCATTCTCGAAGCGATGCTCGCCTGGCTGTCCTGCAACGGCGTTCTCGTAGATGCGCACGCCGTTGCTCGGGTGGACGGTCATGTCTCTCATGCCGTGAAAGACGATGGTGGGCGGAGTGCCGCGCGTGGGCGAGCGTTCGACGCGTGGCTGCTGATCCGCGTGGCCATACCGCTGGAGCGAGGGCGCGCCGCTGGCGTCGTCGACGGCGCCGTATGGAAGCCCCGAGTGAACGCCGACGGAGGCGAACAAGTCCGGATACGTCTGGCCAAGAACCGCGGCCATGGCCCCGCCCGCCGACAGACCGGCGACGTGCACGCGCTGTTCGTCGATCCGATGCTGCGCGATGACGCTGCGGGTGAGGCTGGCGAGCTGGGCGGGCTCGCCGCGGCCCCGCTGCTGATGGCTGTACATGTACCAGCTCCAGCTTGCGGGATCGCCGTTGCGTGCCGGCTTCTCGGGGTAAAGCACCATCCAGCCCAGCCGCCCGGCGGCTTCATTCATCTGGCTGCTGAGGACGAAGTCCTCGAGTCCCTGCTTGCCGCCATGCAGCATCACCAGCAGCGGCCGAGCCACGCGGACATCGCCTGGAGGGGTGTATAGCTTGTAATGCATGACGGTCTGTCCATGCACGTGCGTGCCGGAGACGAAGCGCTCCGAGCGCGCCCGCTGCGTGTACTCGCGGCTGACGTGCCGTGGGGCGGGATCGATGTCGGCGGGAAGCGCAGGATCGCGAAGCGCTGCAAGGCGAGCGGCGCGTATGAGTTCTGTGGTCATGAAGTGTCCTTGTGGACTCGCGCCGGCACCGGCGCTGGAGCGGCTCACGGGAGCCAGTCGTCCTGGAGTTGCCGGGGGTCGAGCTCATCACGGATGAATTCGACCAGACCATGCGATGGACAGAGGGGGAGTTCGATGAACAGGGCGCGCCGCGGCGGGGTGTGGCGCCTTCGGAAGATCAGCGTTCCGAGTTCCGAACGATGAGGGCAGATGTAGATCACGTCGAATGACGCGAGGTCGACACCGCGGATATTGGCCAGTTCAGCCTTGACGAACATATCGCATCCTTCGATCAAGCTCCGCAGGGGAACGTGCGGGCGCCAAAGGCGGCCACAGGTGCTTGCTGACGCGAAGGTCGGACTACCGAGGGGCGCGATGTCAGTGCCCGCCATTGAAGCACGGATCCGAAGGCCGCGCGGTTTATCTTTTCGGGCCGCTGAAGCGAGGGCTTGCGGCGAGGGGAGCTACTGCATCACCGGCTTCTCGGCTGAGGAGGTGCTCGGGGTTGTGGAGCGCGGAGTGGATGCGGACGGCTGCGACTGACAGGACGAGGTGCGAGACAGGGCAAGGCGATCGAAGGTTTCGATTGCCTTCCGCATCTCTGAGCTCCGAACTTGTGTATTTCGGCGACGTGAACTCCATTTCGTTCAGCGTCTGAAATGAGAAATGCTAGCCGGCTTGCCGCACAACGGCGTGTCGCCGGAAGGGTTAGATTTCACCTGCGACCGAGCAATTGGATCTGGGAACGATCGTGCTGCTTTATCTCTTCTAATGTGGAGAAAAGCTCAGGTACGGCGGAGATGGATCCGCCGATGATCTTGTGACAGTGGATAGGCCCTTTGCGTCCGTGTTGCTCGATGTAGCTATGGGCCACGCGGTGCGCCTGCATTACTTGGGTCTGTATAGCCTCTCCTGCGTCTTTGCTCGCAATTGCGCGTATGACAACCACGAGATCGATGTCCTCTAGATAGATCACATCGCGATATTCAACAGTCTTTCCGGCAGGGATTTCTACCTTGTTGAAAAGTTTGTCGAGTTGAGCGCCGATGGGGCGCTTGAGTGTCCGCTCGTAGACCTCATCGAATATCTTCTTGGCGAAACATGTGCCAATAAAGCCAACGACAACCCCTGAAGTCTCTAGCCCGCCAAGCGCAGTTGGTTGTCTTCGCTCAAAGAGCGCGGGAACCTGCTCGAAGTAGTTGGGGTCGTACAGCCAGTCGCCGTTCTCGAAGAATCGCTCAACTGTCTCTCCTTGAGCTTCGCTCGCGGGACGCAACAAGTGCATCGGACCGTGAAAACCGAATGTGTAACGTGTGTTTGGCATAGGTGCGTTGCAGCGCAGGTGAACCTTCTGATACCGAATTCGCTTATGATTTAATCCATGTGGATACTTCGTCAACTGTTCCTTCCCGAGTGGCAAGAATTCGAAGCCGCTATGGAGAAGGCGGATTATGCATATGCATGCTTCAATATTGCCTGGGCCATGGAGCAAGGTTGCCCGGTGCAGGTGGCACATAACCTACGAAGCCATGCACTCCTATTCCGTCTGGTCACCCATCCGAAAGACACTCCTCCGTCGTATCACTACTTCGGGCGTGATGGCTTAGATGTCTTCTCTAACGTTGACGATCGTTCATCCATGATTCATCCCATGGGTCGCAGCCTTGACGAGCGTTTGGCTCTGATTGGCAGCGAAATTTGTGAGGCGATTCATACCCTTGGCCCTCTTCTGGATGGCCAGCCCAAGGAAGGTCTTCATATTGCCGTTCGTGATTGGGCCGAGCGATTTGCGCGGTAGAGGTCGGCAAATCCGCCTCCTCAGGAATTCATGGCTTCTTGCGATTCGCCAGATACGCATCCACCAACTGCTTGGCGGTCGCATTGACTCGCTGAACCACCTCCTCTGGGGTATCGGGTGGCATCGCCGCCAACCGCAAGGCGGTCAGCATCATCTCGTCGATCTCGGCGATACCAACGCCTTCATTTCGTTGAATCCATGTGGCTGCTGCAGTGAAAGCCCATCGCGATTCCGGCGGCAGCTTGTAGCTTTCACCTTCAATACCGAGCATGATGATGGCGTTTCCGTTGCCCGCACGTGCCTCGGCTTGAAGATTTCTTACCGCAATCCCTTTTGCTTCAGGATCCGACTCGACGATCTCCGCCGATTGGCCGAGATATCGAAGCGCTGCGCCTTGAATACCCCCAGCGTTCGCAATCTTCAGCAGATCGTTTCGGCGTGACTGATGCATCGCCGAGATGCTCTGGCAGCTTCTTTGCTGTCGCAGAAAATCCTCCGCGAGGAATGCAAGGGCCGCCCGACGTTTCGAATTCGGCTCCTTGTCACGCTGTTGGAAGGTGCGTTCGGTCAACCCGTCGATGCCGTCGCAGCGTTCCAGGAGATATATCGCCTTCATCGCTGCTTGGCCGTCGTTGCCCTCCAGCGCGGCCTCGATCTGTTGGCTATATGACGTCGGCGGCGGGTTTGATTGATGGGTGGGTCCGGTTGAAGGAATGCCCGGATCAACCACCAAAATTGCGCTCGTCGATGACATGGATTCGGATGCGGGTTCCGCCGCCTTTTCAGAAGAATCCTTGGCAGGCGCTCCCGCCAGCTTTATTTCATCGCCGCCATTCGGTATAGAGAGCAGATATCCGAATATCAGCACTGAGGTTATGGAAAGCGTCAAACCCGCAAGCCAATTGAGCCTCATGCTGCCTTCCAGATATTCCGTGCGAGAAGAATCAGCGGCCCGCCCTCACGACGCCAACGGCAACTCCAGCGCGAAGCTGAATTTGCTCCCCGCATCCGGCGAGGTCTCGACGGTGATTTCCCCGCCCATCAGGCGCACCAGCTGCTGGCTGATCGCCAGCCCCAGCCCCGTCCCGCCTGCTCTGCGCGACCGGTCCGCCACCTGCTCGAACGGCTGGAACAGCCGTTCCATCTGCTCCGGCGCCATCCCGATCCCGGTGTCCGACACCGTGAACCGCAGCATCAGGCTGCTCGGCCCTTGCGCGACCACATCGACCACCAGCCCGATCCGGCCCCGGTCGGTGAATTTCACCGCGTTGGACAGCAGGTTCAGCAGCACCTGCCTGAGCCGCTGACCGTCCGCCCGCACTCGCGTCGGCAGCTGCGGATCCAGCTGCACGCTGAACGCCAGCCCCTTTTCCGCCGCGCGCGGCCGCATCGACTCGCTGCAGATCTCCAGCAGCGCCCGCAGGTCCAGCGGGCTCAGCTGCAGCGTCAGCTTGCCCGCCTCGATGCTCGCCACGTCCAGCAGATCGGTGATCAGCACCAGCAGATGCTCGCCCGACTCCCGCATCAGCCGGATGCGGTGCTTCTGCGCGTCGTTCAGCGACGCATCCATCTGCAGCAACTGCGCGAAGCCCAGGATCGCGTTCAGCGGCGTCCGGAACTCGTGGCTCATCGTCGCCAGGAAACGGCTCTTGGCCTGGTTCGCCGCCTCCGCCCGCTGCTTGGCCTGCGACAACTCCACCGTGCGCTCGGTCACCAGCTCTTCCAGGTGGTCGCGGTGCTGCGTCAGCTCCTGCTCCGCCTGCCGCCTCAGCGTGATGTCACTGACCAGCCCCTCGATGCGCGGCGCGCCATCCAGCACCAGGTGCAGGCTCAGTTCCACCCACAGGTCGCGCCCGTCCCGCGTCGTCACCAGCAGCGGCACTTGCTGCAGCAGCCGGTGCCGCTCCAGCGCGCGTGCCAGCCGGCGGTACTCCGCCGGCTCGATCCGCACCACCCGCTGCAGCGTCACGCCCTGCGCATCCTCCGGCCGGCTCAGCCCCAGCATCTGCGCCAGCGCCTTGTTCACCCGCAGCAGCCGCCCATGGCCGTCGGCCTGGAAGATGCCCTCCGCGGCGTTCTCGAACAGGCTGCGATAACGCTGCTCGCTGCTGCGCAAACCCTCGGCGAAATCGCGCAGCTTGCCGCTCATCGCATTGAGCTGATCGGTCAGATCCCCGATTTCATCGGCATGCTCGGGCTCGATGTGCGCGCCCAGCTCGCCGCTCGCCACCCGCTGCGCCAGCCCGCGCAGCCGCGACACCGGCCGCTCCACCAGCCGCCTCACCAGGAAGTAGCTCGTCAGCGCGATCGCGATCAGCACCGTCGCCAGCAGACTGGCCACCAGCCGGCGCGTCTCCCCCAGCGTCTGATCGATGTAGCTGCGCGTGTAGACCAGCGTCGCCCGGCCCAGCGCCCCCGCCGGGCCCTGCGCGCCCGCGCGGTGGCTGAGCTCGAACTCCAGCGTCAGCGGCCGCACCGCCGGCTGCTCGCGCGCGCGCCGCAGCGTCTCCAGCCCCGGCGCCGACAGCGTGATCGACTGCACCTCGGGATCCGCCATCACCGCATCCAGCAGCTCCGACAGCGCCGCGCTGTCCAGGTTCCAGACCGGCTCGGCGAAACCCCGCGCCACCAGCTGCGCCATGCGCTGCTGACGCTCGACCAGCGCCGTGTTGAGTTCGTGCTCGTGACGATCGACCCAATACAGGCCGATCAAGCCGACCAGCACGGTCGCGCTCAGGCTCAGCGCGGCCACCAGCCGCGTCTGGATGCTCAGCGTCGATCCGCCCATGACCGCATGCCCTCTCCTGATTCGCAGAATTGTTTGCGGCCGAGTGTCGCGCAAATGCGGCGCGGCGCCAGAAAACCGCCGCGCCGTCGTGCCCCCAGGATTTCACGGGTTGCTGGGCCGCTCCGCCAGGCGCTCAAGGCGGTCACGCGCGGCATCGAGCGCATCCAGCGCATGCGACCAGGCCGCCGCGTTGTCGGCCTTGAGCACCCGCAGGTAGGTGTGCCAGATGTCGAGCGCCACCGCGAGCAGCGTGGGCGCGTCAGCGGGCGCCGCCCGGACCGCCGCCTCGATGCCGAACTCCAGGGCCTGCTCCCGGATGAGCAAGGGGTTCAACACGCTGGCCGGCAGTCGCTGCAGCAGCGGCACCGAATGCTCGACCGCCGCGGCGGCGAAGCACGCGCGGTTCCAGGCGCTGGCCGCGCGCCGCCGTGTGTCGTCGGCGGACTCGCCCGGCCACGGACGGACCTGCCGCACGCACTGGAACAGTTCATCGACGATCTTCTTGCGGCTGCGGTGCAGCACCCGCCCGGCAATGACATCGCCGGAGGCCGGCTGCAGCGGCGCCGCCGCGGCGCAGGCGTCACTCGCGCCCGCATCGGAGCCGTCCATCAGCGATTGGATCTGGTGGCAGGGACAGGAAGAGATCGGGAATGTCATGAGCCAGGCAGCGACCGAAAGCGAAGTCCCGCTTCAGTCCGCCGCCGCGGCATTGCGTCCCCGCTTCACGCTACGGCGCCGGCTCGAACTGCGGCGCCAGCCGCGCCTCGCTCCAGCGCCAGGGCAGCGCGCCCGGCCGGCGCAGGCCTGCCGTGACCCGCAGGCGCAACTCGCGTTGGGCCTCGGTCCACACGACCTCCGCCTGCGCGGCCACATGCAGCAGCTCGCCGCTCGCGTAATCCGGGATCAGCAGTCCCGCGCGCGGGTGGCTCAGCAGGTTGCCCAGCGTCATGAAGAAGCGATTGCCGGGGAAATCGGGGATGCGCAGCTCCACGCCGCCGTCGAGCCGCCGATGAATGCGCACGAAGCCCGGCGGACCGCCGCGATGCGACACGTCCACGCCGTCCGCGCGGCCGTCGCCGGGCACCGGCGCCGAGGCGCTCGCGATGAAGACGGTGTCCGCCGCGGCGATGCGCGTCAGCGCGGCCGCGTCGAGCGAGGCCCCCAGCGCATGGGCGAGTGCCGGCGGCGTGTCATCCCAAGCCAGCGGATCGCGCGCCTGGATGTACTTCGGGCAGTTGCCGAAGCTCTGCACGACCTCGACCGTCAGCCCTTCGCCGGACAGCGCGCGCAGCCGCCCGTTCATCCGGTTGCGCCGGCGCGTGTGCGGCTCCAGGCCGAGCAGCCCGACCGGCGCGCCCACGCCGAGCGTGCGCAGCGCTGCAAGCGCAGGATCCTGCCCGTCGAGCGCGGTCGACACCGTCATCGTCCGCGCATCAGGCGTCGCGACGAAGCCCGGCGGCCCGGCCAGCATCGTGGCCCACGGCTGCCCGCTGGCATCGAGCGCGCCGAGCAGCATCGTCGGCAGCTTGTTGAAGAGCTCGCGATGCTGATCGGGCATGTGGTCGCGGATCACCTGCCGGCCGATCTCGGCCATGCGCTCCACGGAGCCGGTGCGCGCGTGCAGCGCCTGTTCGCCGGAATGCCAGGGCATGTCCATGGGGAGCCTCCGGAGTCGGTCAGAGCTTGTCGGGCAGCGGCAGGAAGCCGGGCAGCGCTTCGATGCGCGCGAGCCAGGCGCGCAGGCGTGGATAGTCGCTCAGCGACACGCCGCCGATCGGCGCCTGCGAGGTGTAGCCGTAGAAGGCCAGGTCGGCCAGCATCGGCCGGTCCGCGACCAGGAAGGGCGTGCGCGAGAGCTGCTCCTCGACCCGCGCAAACAGCGTGTGGCCCAGCGCCTGCGCCGCCGGATCGATGGGCTGTCCCGTCAGCGCGCGGAAGCGCGGACCGGCGGCGCCAGGCCCCAGCAGCGCCACCGACAGGCTGAACCAGCGCTGCTGCGCCGCCGCCTCGACCGCGTCGCGCGGCAGCCAGCCGGCGTCGGGCGCGTAGCGGGTCGCCAGGTAGACCAGGATCGCGTTGCTCTCGGGCAGGACGAGCTCGCCGTCCTCGAGCACCGGCACCTGGCCGAGCGCGTTCAGCGCCAGGAAGGCCGGCTGCTTGTTCTCGCCGCGCGGCAGGTCGACGTCCACCAGCGTGTAGGGCAGGCCGAGCATCGACAGCAGCAGTTCGACGCGGTGGCAATGGCCGGAGGCCGCCAGACGGTGCAGGCGCAGCGGGGCGGTCGGACGGGGGGCGGGGGCGTTCATCGGGCGGCTCCATCGTGGAAGTGATCGAAGGCCTCTACCGTAGCTCTTGCGTCTCGCGCTTGGAATCAGAGCGAAGCATCATTCAGAATTGCAGCGCTCGAAACAATGCAGCCACCTTCCCCTGCGGAAGGCGGCTTGTCCCGCCCATGGACCATCTGGAACGCCTGCGCTGCTTCGTCGCGGTCGCCGACACGCAGAGCTTCGCCGCGGCGGCGCGGCGGCTGGGCTGCTCAGCCTCGGCGGCCACGCGCGCGATCGCGGCGCTGGAGCAGCGCCTGGGCGTACAGCTGTTCCAGCGCAGCACGCGCTCGGTGCGCCTGACCGAGGCCGGCGAGCGCTTCGTCCTCGACTGCCGGCGCATCCTCGGCGACCTCGATGAATCCGAAGCCGCCGCCGCCGGCGCGCAGGCCGAGCCCGCCGGGTTGCTGGCGCTGACCGCGCCGTCGATGTTCGGGCGGCTGTACGTCGCGCCGGCGGCGGCGGAGTTCCTCCATCGCCATCCGCGCGTGCGCATGAAGCTGCTGCTGGTGGACCGCGTGGTGTCGCTGCTGGACGAGGCGCAGGACCTGGCCGTGCGCATCGCCCAGTTGCCCGACTCGGGCTTGACCGCGGTCCCGGTGGGCGCGATGCGGCGCGTGGTCGTGGCGTCGCCGGACTACCTGGCGCGGGCGGGCGAGCCGCGCTCGCCGCGCGAACTCGCCGGGCATCGCGTCATCGCCGGCTACTTCGACGGACAGGGCATGACGCCGTGGCGCTTTCGCGATGGCGCGCAGGCGCTCACGCCCACGCTCACGGTGAACGACACCGCCTCCGCGATCGGCGCCGCCGAGGCGGGCGTGGGCCTGGTGCGCTGCCAGCTGTACCAGGCGGTCGATGCGGTGCTGGCGGGGCGCCTGCGCATCGTGCTGGCGGACCACGAGCTCCCGGCCGCGCCCGTGCACCTCGTGCACGCCGCCGGCCGCCGCGTGCCGCCGACGCTGCGCCTGCTGATCGACTTCATGGCCGAGCGGCTGCGCGCGCAGCCGGTGCTGAGCGGCGACGGCTACCTGCGCTGAGCCGCCAACACGCCGACACGCCAACACGCGCCGCGCCAGGACCGGCGCCGCAGCGCCGGCCTCGAGCGCTCGCGGCGATCGGGCTCAGGACTTGGCGGTGGCCTTCTTGGCCGCGACCTTCTTGGCCGCCGGCTTGGCGCCGGTCTTGGCGGCGCGCGGTTCGAACTCGAACACCACCTTGCCTTCCTTCCTGTCGTAGGTCAGGAAGGCCTTGAACTTGCGGCGCGTCTTGTTGGAGACGAAGTTCTCCAGCAGGTCCGTCTTGCCGGTCGCCAGCAGCTTGCCCATCTGCTCGGGCTCGATGGGCTGCTGCAGGATGATCTTGCCGCTCTTGAAGTCGCAGGTGACCTTGTCGCCGACCGCGTGCTCGCAGACGTAGTTGCTGCCGAAGTCGAAGACGCGGCCGCCGCACTTGGGGCAATGGCCCAGCGAGGTCTGCCCGCTGAAGTCCACCGGTTCGCCGTTCTCCTCGGCCTTCTTCGCGTCCTCGCCGAAGTCGAACTCCAGCTTCCAGTTGTCGATCTCGGCGTCGAAGACCAGCGCCAACTCGGCCGTGAAGGGCCAGCCCGCCTTGGAGCGGAAGCCCTCCAGCGGTCCGACCTTCTTGTCGCGCAGGAAGGCCTCGACCTCGTGCAGCTCGAAGCTGCGGCCGCCCGGGATCTTGGGAATCGAGAAGCCGCAGCCCTCGCCATCACCGCTCCTGCCGGTGCAGGTGAAGCGGCGGTAGTTCTCCTTGACCACGCCGCCGCACTTCGGACAGGGGGTCTTCAGCGTCGCGTAGTCGCCGGGGATGGTGTCGCGGTCGTACTCCTTGGCCTTGCGCACGACCTTCTCGGTCATCGCGGCGATCTCGGCCATGAAGGCCTCGCGCTTCAGGCGCCCCTTCTCCATCTCGGAGAGCTGGAACTCCCAGTTGCCGGTCAGCTCCGGCTTGGTCAGCTCCTCCACCCCCAGGCCGCGCAGCAGCGTCATCAGCTGGAAGGCCTTGGCGGTGGGGATCAGCTCGCGGCCCTCGCGCAGCATGTACTTCTCGGCCAGCAGGCCTTCGATGATCGCGGCGCGCGTGGCCGGCGTGCCCAGGCCCTTCTCGGCCATGGCCTCGCGCAGCTCGTCGTCGTCGACCAGCTTGCCCGCGCCTTCCATCGCCGACAGCAGCGTCGCTTCGGTGTAGCGCGCCGGCGGCTTGGTCACCAGCGCCTTGACGTCGGTGTCCTCGGTGCGCACCACCTCGCCGGCCTTCACCGGCACCAGCATCGCGCCGCTGGTGCCCGGCTCGGCGTTCTCGTCGGTGGCCTCCTTGCCGTAGACCGCCTGCCAGCCCGGCTTGACCAGCACCTTGCCGTTGGTCTGGAACGCATAGGACTTGGCCGCCGTCTTCACCGTCGAGATGCGGGTCGTGACCTGGAACTCGGCCGGCGGGAAGAACACCGCCAGGAAGCGCTTGACGACCATGTCGTAGAGCTTGGCCTCGGCTTCGGTCAGGCTGCGCGGGGGCTGCAGCGTCGGGATGATGGCGAAGTGGTCCGACACCTTGGCGTTGTCGAAGACCTTCTTCGTCGGCTTGATGTAGCCCTTGTCCAGCGCCGTGCGCGCATGCGGCGCGAGCGCCTGCAGCGGGCCGGGCAGGTCCTCGCTGGCGATCATCTCGGCGGTCTGCTTCGCCACGCCCAGGTAGTCCTCCGGCAGGTAGCGCGAGTCGGTCCGCGGATAGGTCAGCACCTTGTGCTTCTCATACAGCGCCTGCGCCAGGCCCAGCGTCGTCTTGGCCGAGAAGCCGAAGCGCGAGTTGGCCTCGCGCTGCAGCGTGGTCAGGTCGTACAGGCCCGGGCTGGCGGTGGTGCTGGGCTTGGACTCCTCGGTCACCGTGGCGGGCTGGCCCTTGGCGGCGGCCGCGATGGCCTCGGCCTCGGCCTGCGTCCAGACGCGGTCGGCGCGCTGCTCGGGGTCCTCGGCGTTCTTCTTGAACGCGGGGTCGAACCACTTGCCCTCGTACTGGCCGGCCTCGGCGTCGAAGGTGCCGCGGATCTCCCAGTAGTCGCGGTAGACGTGCTTGCGGATCTTCTCCTCGCGCTCCACGACGATGGACAGCGTCGGCGTCTGCACGCGGCCCACGGTGGTCAGGAAGAAGCCGCCATCGCGCGAGTTGAACGCCGTCATCGCGCGCGTGCCGTTGATGCCCACCAGCCAGTCGGCCTCGGAGCGGCAGCGCGCGGCGTCGGCCAGCGGCAGCATCTGCTGGTCGCTGCGCAGGCGTTCGAAGCCCTCGCGGATCGCCTGCGGCGTCATCGACTGCAGCCACAGCCGGCTCACCGGCTTGGCCACCGGCGCCTTGGCGGTGCCGGCGTACTGGACGATCAGGCGGAAGATCAGTTCCCCTTCGCGCCCCGCGTCACAGGCGTTGATCAGCGAAGTCACGTCCTTGCGCTTGATCAGCTTGACCAGCGCGTTGAGCCGGCCCTTGCTCTTGTCGATCGGGTTCAGGTCGAAGTGGGGCGGGATCACCGGCAGATGGGCGAAGCTCCACTTGCCGCGCTTGACGTCGAATTCCTCGGGGGCCTTGATCTCGACCAGGTGGCCGACGGCCGAGCTGACGACGTATTCGTCGTTCTCGAAATACTCGTCGTGCTTCTCGAATTTTCCGGAGAGCGGGGTCAGTGCCTTGACGATGTCCTGCGCCACCGACGGCTTCTCCGCGATCACCAATGCCTTGCTCATTGCGCTTGTTTCTTTCGTCTTCGTTCAGGCGCCCGAAACGGGTCGCACGCCTGCCTACAATCCGGCCTCGCGCGCGCCCACGCACCTACGTACGTGTGTACGCGCGCGCGCACCCATGAATTCAATGTACCGGACTCGCTCCATGCCGCAACAGCGTCCCGCCCGTGACCCCGCGCCCGCCGACCACCCCGCCGCGGGCGGCAAGCCCGATGCCCGTCCCGCCGCGAAGCGGACCGCCCGCATCCAGGTGCGGGCCTCCGGCGTGCATGGCCGCGGCGTGTATGCGCTGGTGCCGCTGAAGGCGGGCGAGAAGCTTATCGAGTACAAGGGCGAGCGCATCGACTGGGACGAGGCGCTGCGCCGCCATCCGCACGATCCGTCGCAGCCGGACCATACCTTCTACTTCCACCTCGAAGGCGGAGGGGTCATCGACGCGGCGCACGGCGGCAACAACGCGCGCTGGATCAACCATGCCTGCAGCCCGAACTGCGAGGCGCGCGAGGTCGACGGGCGGGTGTTCATCCACGCGCTGACGGACATCTCCCCGGGCGAGGAGCTGTTCTACGACTACGGCCTGGTGATCGACGAACGCTATACGCCCAAGCTGAAGAAGCGTTTCGAATGCCGCTGCGGCACGCCGGGATGCCGCGGCACCATGCTCGCGCCGAAGGGGCGCTGAGTCCGGGGGGGCCACCCTGTCAGGGTCTACAGCCACCGATTCACGGTGGCGGCGGGCCGGGTGCCGTCATCTCCCTCTAGACTCCGGCCATTCACCAGCAGCGGGCCCCAGGGGTTCGTGAAGACGTAGATGGGATCGCAGGACACACTCGCGGCGATGCAAGAACATCAGAATTGGGGCGCTGAAGCCCTCTGGCAAGACCTGGAGCCGCTGCTCCCGGGGCTCAGCATCGAGGTGCTGGCGCGGGTCGAATCGACCAACGCCACCCTGGTCGAGCGGGTGCGGCGCGACGAGGGCACGCCGCCCGCCGGCGGCCGCGCGGGCGATCGTCCCTACGGGCGCCGCCAGCACGACCTGCATCCCTGCCTGCTGATCGCCGAGCACCAGACCCACGGCCGCGGCCGCCAGGGGCGCAGCTGGCACAGCACGGCGGGGGCGTCGCTGACCTTCTCGCTGTCGCTGCCGCTGGAGATGTCGGACTGGTCGGGGCTGTCGCTGGTGGTGGGCGCGGCGATCGCCGAGGCGCTCGACCCCGAGGGCCGGCGGCTGCGCCTGAAGTGGCCCAACGACCTGTGGCTGGATGAGCGCAAGCTCGGCGGCATCCTGATCGAGACGGTGCCGGCGGGATCGTCGCGGATGGCGGTGATCGGCGTGGGCCTGAACGTGTCGGACCGGGCGAAGGTCGCGGATTCGCAACTGAACACCGGCTTCGCCTGCCTGCAGGAACTGATCGAGGACATCACCCCGCCGATGGCGCTGGCGCGGCTGGCGCCGACGCTGGTGAAGGCGCTGGCGGCTTTCCCGGCCGAGGGCTTCGGGGCCTGGCGCGAGCGCTTCGCCAGGCGTGATCTGCTGCAGGGGCAGGCGATCACCGCCGGCCTGCTGGAAGGCACGGGCGCGGGGGTCAATGAACGCGGCGAGCTGCTGATCGACACCGCGCGCGGCCGTCAGACCGTCAGCGGCGGCGAGGTCAGCGTGCGTCTGGGCGGTTTGGGCGGTCCGGGCGGTCCGGGCGGCGCGTCCGCTGGCGCCCTGGGGTAAGCGACGATGCTGCGCGCCGCGGTCGTCCTGCTCTTCGTCGTCAATGTGCTGGTGTTCGCTTGGAACAAGGGCTGGATCGCCGGCGGGGCGCCGAGCGCGCCGCGGATGGAGCAGCAGCTGCATCCGGAGCGGCTGACGGTGCTCAACCAGAAGGCGGTGACGCAGCTGGCGACGCGCTCCTGCGTGGAGCTGGGGCCGCTGATCGGCGACGAGCTGCTCAAGCGCGCCAACGCGGCGCTGGCGGCGGCAGGGGTGCCGGCGTCGTCGATCGAGGCGCGGTCGCTGGACAGCGGCGGGGTGTGGGCGCTGGCGACGATCAAGATGCCGAGCAAGGACTTCCGCGAGCGCAAGGAAGACACCTATCGCAGCGCCCGGATCGCGTTCGAGCCGCTGCAGGGATTCCCGGAGGAGCAGCCGACGCTGGTGCTGAGCAAGCACGACAGCGAGGCCGCGGCGCAGGCGGCGCTCGAGGCGATGACCCGGCGCAACTACAAGGGGCTGCGCGTGCTGAGACTGCAGGAGCCGCTGCAGCAGACGACGCTGCGGCTGGCGCGGCTCGATGGGGATCAGGTCGCGAAGCTCAATGCGCTGGCCAATCCGCCGTGGGGCGAGAAGCGCAAGGATTGCGCCCTCGAGACACCGGGCGCCGCCAGCGACTCCGGTTCAGGCGCGAGCCGCTGAAATCGCTGAGCCACTGAGCCACTAAACTGCTCTCGCGCATGAACTCCCTCGCCCCGCGTGCGGGGAGAGGGCAGGGGAGAGGGGCGGTGCAAGTACGCCAGTGCTACTTCAACGCTCCCCCTCTCCCCCGCCCTTGTATGTAGCAAAGTACGCCCAGGCCGCCACAGGCCGACCCGCCCAGGGTAGGCGCTTGGGCGCCATACCGAGGGAGAGCGAGGGTCGTGGCGGCCGACCTTGTA